>JGI24703J35330_11748395_pt1 | contig 15285 bp, 14 predicted proteins | sample TergutNt197P1_FD_35330 | JGI IMG/M metagenome (IMG submission 35330) | reverse complement strand
CACCTTGTGCTTCTCTAGCGGTTGGTCGATGTGTACCCCCGCAACGGACTTTCACCGCCTAGATTAGTGCCATGCCTGGCACACATCAAAAAAGGACTTGTGAAAGTCCTAGTTAGTGATAAAATCTATTGACGAAAGGTTTGCCCCCAAAATCCTACTACTGGCAGGTTTTCTTCGTCGAAGATTCCATTATCCTCGTCAATTTGATTATTAATTTGATGATTTCTTTGACTAAATTTGCGTTGTTCTTGATCTAACCTTTTAAACGGGTTCATAATATCACTCCTTATGGGAATATTGTAACCAAATGTCGAAAACTCATACATTCAAATTGAAAATTAATTATAATTTGAATTCTTTTAACACTCCATTCTTTTAAAAAAAGACCATAAAAAACTCTAGAATGTCAGTGTTGAAATAAAATAATTTCGAGGCGCAAGACGGACTTGTATAGTAATTCTGAAATATAAGTGATACCAACAATAGCGCCTTGTGTAAAATTAGTTCTCCTTTATATGTCTTTAGTTACCTTTTTAGATAATCTCGATAGAAGAAAAACACCGTAACCTACGGTGTTTTGACTACATATATCTTAATAATAAATCAATTGGAGGCGCCAGACGGATTTGAACCGACGGTCAGGGAGTTGCAGTCCCATGCCTTACCACTTGGCTATGGCGCCTTTTGGAGCAAATGAAGGGAATCGAACCCTCAACTTAACCTTGGCAAGGTCATGTTTTACCATTAAACTACATCTGCAATTTTCTTTATACATCATCATATGACGTCGTAAAACGATATATACCAATTGTAACCCAAAAAGTTAAAAATTGCAAGTAAAATTTAAAATTTTTTTTAATTTTACTGATAAACTATTTTACGAATTCGTTTCAAATGCTATAATCTATAACATTCAAAATCTTTTACGTTCAACAAAAGGGTTAAACTCTTAATTCAGCAATAAAACACCTCCGTTTGTTGTAATTTTCACATCCAACAAATAGAGGTATTTATGCTGATTATTTTTATTAATTATTCCAGTTTAGATGTGGTGAAACAATATCTTTTGATATCAGATAATCTAGTGATTTAAAATCGTAGCCAGCATTTTTTAATGCAGGTAATAAACCTGACATCGCATCTGCATTATCACTAGATGTTGAGTGTAATAAAATAATAGCTCCCGGGTGAATTCTATTCATTACTTGAGTTTGTGCATGTTCTCCACCTTTTTGACTATCAACATGCCAATCAACATAGGCAAGTGACCACAAAATCGTATAATATCCCGCTTCTTTTGCCCAATCGAGCATAGTCTGATTAAAACATCCTTCAGGAGGACGTAAATATTTAGACATCTGTGTTCCAGTAATTTCGAAGAATTTATCTTCAGCTCGTTTCATTTCATCCATAAATCGCTCTTTTGAAACTTTAGTTAAATTAGGATGATCATAGGTATGATTACCCACAAGATGACCCTCATTAACCATACGCAACACAAGTTCAGGTTCAGTTTCCATAAAATGCCCTGTTAAAAAGAATAAAGCTGGTACACCCTCATCCCTTAACGCATCAAGAATTGCCGGTAAATTTCCATTTTCATATCCGCAATCAAAGGTCAAATAAATCGCTTGCTCCTCGGCATCACCGATATAATACGAATCATTATCACGAACTATTTGATCATATTCGGCCCCAGGAAACGGTTGAACTTCATTTTGCCCCTTTTTTGGAATCCCCCAGCCGATATCCTTCGCTTTCACCACAGCCCCTGCACTAAAAAATAAACTCAGCGCAACAGCGCCATTAATCAATCTAAATCTTTTTTTCACTCTAGACAACTCCTACTTCGCAAGTGTTGGTTTGATTTTTTCAACACAATTTTAGTTTTAATATTTCAGACTCATTTTATAAAATCACCATTATCAATTAATTGATTTGGTTTTATACTAAAAAATTCTCTTACATAATATGACCTATTTTGACATAAACTATACTTTGACAAAGAAAAATCTTGTGATGAGGTAAACAGATGACTTCAAAAATAAAAAATTATCTACTAGAACTTAGAACTGGTTATATTTCTCAACTTAGGAAAAAGGAAATTCAAGGGATTCCTGAGATATTAGCATTTAATTTTATGATGGCTCTTATTCCGATGTTGATTATTTTATTTCAAATTTTGGCGTATTTATCGATTGAAACAAGACGGCTTGATGAAGTTATTTCTCATTATTTGCCGACGGAGCTTTATACTTTTTTGATGGAGTTTTTACAGACAGCTCGTATTAATTTGAGTGACCATCCAGTTTTACTTATTATTACTTTTTGTACACTTCTACTTACTATTTCAAAAGGTATTAATGGTATTTTTAAATCGTTTTTTATTACCTATCATGTTGAAAGTTGTGTTCCTGGTTATAAACATCGACTTGCTGCAATTTTGGTTTTCTTTTTATTATTATTTTTTGGTGCGTTTGCGATTTTCTTTATAACGACTTCTCACAGGTTATTAGGTGCATTTTCTCCATTTATTCAAACTGTGATTGATTTAGGTATATTTATTATAATGTGTTTTGCATTTTTTTATCTTTTATTTAGACTTGCACCAAATAAAAATAAGTCGTTTAAAGAATTATTACCAGGTTTAAGTGTAACCACAGTGGGATTTGTTATAACTACGTCTGCTTTTACTTTTTATGTTGATCAACTTGCAAATTTTCATTTAGTTTATGGATCGCTTGCGATAATAATTATTTTGTTAACGTGGTTATATTTAATCGCTTGGGTCTTGAATGTTGGAATTCAAACTAATTATATTGTATCTGGTGAAAAAGAAAATTAAAAAATGTTGAGTCAATCCCTTAATAATTGACTCAACATTTTTATTAATAATGAACTACTACAGGCATGTGTACGAAGATAATATCGAAAAGTCGGGATGCGTCAGAAAGCGATAAATTGGTGCAGCCATGCGAACCATTTTCGCGATATCTTGTTCCACCGAAGTATGGTTGCCAAGTTGCGTCATGAAAGCCGTGGCCTGCCCAAGTAGTCCTCATCCAATATTGTACGGGTGTTCGATATATTGGTTGCCCTGTGACTGGATCACTTGCGCCAACAAGCACTGTTGGCGACAGCATTTCCAGGATAAAATATACACCCTCTGGAGTATTTCTTCCATCGCGTGGCAGGCCTGTTACAACAGGAGCATCAAATACTTGGACTCCTTCTACAAATGCCCACATGTGTTGATACGTTAAATCCACTTGAAGGAATGTGCTACCCCAGTCTTGTGGTCCAAAGTTCATAGCACGCTGAAAGAATATCGGTTCTCGACTAATAATATCGCCATTTGTTATGTTGTCTAGTAGTGTTTCAAATTCCAAATCGCGCCAGATTCGCCAGCCGTAGTATCCGCCTGTTACCGATACTTCTCGCCCTGTTGGAGTTAGTAAATATCTTGTTGTGCCGTGTGTGTTAACTTTTGAGATTAATTCGTCGATATAGTCTGATACTGCGTCTTTATCTAGCGTGACAGTGAAATCATCGTGTATTGTAATCCACTCAGAAATCCTTTCTCGTCCAAGGACAATTTCTTCGCCTACAAGATAGGTTATTTGTGCATTTAAATAGTGGTTTACGCGTTCAACTGCTTCAGTGAGTATCGGTGCGTAATATGTGAGTTCAGGGTGGTATAATAGATCAAAATCTGCGATATTAAAATCTGTTCTAAAGTCTAGTAAATATTCTTGGATTAGTAAATGAAATTCTTCTACTCTTACCATACTGCCTTGAACTTCTGCTACAATTACTCCAACATTATCTTCAATTGTTACGAATGCTGATACCGGAGCGATTTGATTTTCTTCGTTAAGGATGCTTAATGCGTCGATTCTTTGGTGCATCAGTTGTTCATCTATCGTAGAAATGGTGCATACATCGAATTCGCGAGTTCTTATTAGACTAAGTGGCCATGAAAAAGCATTTTGCTCGGTTAATAAGACATCTGTACTTGTACATAATCTGTGTTCTAAGCCAATTTCTGCGCCGGTAATTTTTTCGATATCGCCATTAATATCACGTACATTCATATAAAATAATTCCGTACTCGCTTGATGATAAAATTCTGCTTGAAGTGGCGTATTTAACGAGATATCTTTACCATTTAATTCGGTATTGAAATAAAAATGATTGGTAAAATAAATTGTTCCTGCGACATATACCCCAGAGATAGTAATGAATAATAACAGTGTGAAAATTAATCCGAATTTTCTTTTTCTTTTTAGTTGATTTTCTTTGTTCATAGTTTTGCTCCTTTTTATGTTAGTTCATTAATTCATTATATTCTGATCTTTATTATTGGTAACTTTATTTTATCTAGTTACGACTCGCGCCAGTAAGACTTACCAATTTATTGGTATTAGTCGCACAACTACTCTTGGAGTGCATCAGCTTTGATAATCTCTTGTAGTATATAAATATGAGTGCCTATTTATCCCACTTCAAGATTTCTTCAGCCGATTAAACACTCATCTTCACCTTTATTTTATCACATTTGCTACTACATTGAAAGAGTTTTATGTTAGCGAATACAAATATCGATTTACAAAAAAAGATGATAAATTCGATAATTCGACACATAATTTTGTTTATTCGACTCAAAATAACAATATATTCGTTTTAAAAAGTGAGGATATATATATGGAGAATGCTAAAACTTTGTCTAATCAGCCTCTATTAAAAGATTTAACCGAGAATCTAGATATCATAAAAAAACATCTTGGAGAGGTTAATGATTTACTAATTCGTGAGTTAATTTTACAAGATGGTAAACAGACTAAGGCTGCTGTTTTAGGTATAGATGGTTTAGTTAACACCACGGATAGTCAAGATTTTATTATTAAGTTGATGACAGCCGAATTCGCACCAGAACATACAGTTAGTGCTGATGCCCTTTTTGGGTTTTTACGCGATTCTTGGATAAGTATGCTTGATACAAAACAATCTGATAATTTTGAAGAACTATATGATAATTTGTTAACAGGTCACAATATTTTGCTTGTTGATGGTTGTGCACAGCTTTTAATGTTTGATAATAAAGGTTTTCCTGCTCGAGGAGTGGGTGTTCCTAATGCAGAAAAAACTTTGTGGGGTCCACTAGATAGTTTTGTTGAAACAATCCGTTTTAATACTGCTTTACTGCGTCGAAGATTAAAGGATCCGCGTTTAAGATTTGATTCTTATAAAGTTGGACGGATGAGTAAAACGGATGTCTTTGTTGCGCATGTTGAAGGTTTAACAAATCCAGAATTCGTTCGATTAGCTAAGGAGAGAATTGAAGCGATTGATATTGATACGATTACGAATTCATATGAACTGATACAGCTTATTGAGGATAAACATCATAGTTTATTACCACGGTTAATTGAAACAGAACGTCCTGATCGTGTGATGAAAGCATTGTCTGAGGGTCAGGTGGCAATTTTTGTAGATGGTAGTCCTTATGCTATACTCGGTCCATTTCATTTGACATCTGCATTTTCAGCCGTAGATGACTACTATAATCACCCAGCATTCGCGACGGTAAAAAGGTTAATGCGATATATTGCATTTTTTTCAATCATTTTAATTCCTGGTTTCTATATTGCGATGACAAATTTTCATCAAAATATGATTCCTACACAATTATTAATTACAATTATTAATCAGCGTTCTGCAAATCCATTTTCTACATTTGTTGAAATCATTATAATTATTAGTTTATTTGAAATTATTCGTGAAGCTTCACTTCGAAAACCTGACGCCATTGGTGATTCGATGACAATTGCAGCTTCTTTAATAGTTGGAACTACAATTGTTGAATCAGGTTTAGTTTCTTATGCTGCGATTATTGTTGGTTGTTTAACGACTCTAGCTTCATTTATGCTTTCAAATAGTCGTATTAATACAGCCGCTAGATTATTTAAGTTTGGTTTTATGATTATTGGAGCTACTCTCGGTTTTTATGGCTTAACTCTTGCTTTTATTATATTAATTCTTCACTTGACATCATTAACATCGTTTAATCAAGCATATCTTGCTCCTATGGCTCCGTTTAACATAGATGACCAAAAAGATCAAATTATAAAAGCTTCAATTTGGCATATGAAAAAAAGACCTAAAATATTTGGTGCATTAGATAAAATCCGTGAAAATACAAGTAAAGCCATAGGCAATAAAGGAGGGAATTAACATTGAAAAGATTCATAAGTGCATTAATCGCGATTATTGCAATCTTTACTCTTGCAGGTTGTCTTGATCGTGTAGAAATAAAAGATTTAGGTGTAGTTTCAGGACTCGGTATTGATAAAATCGATGACGGTTATCTTGTGACAGTGCAAATCTTAAATCCTACTGCAATTTCAGGAGGTGGTGGAAATCCTCCATTAACTACATATAGTTTTACAGCAGAAGGACGAAGTATCCATGAAGCATATAATAAACTCGATCATGTTGGTTCTAAAGCTTTCACTCTTTCTCATTTGGATGTTATCGTAATCGATGAAAAATTTGCAGAATCTGGTTTTGCACCAATTTTAAACTTCGCATTAAGACACGCTGAGGTTCGTCCGGATATAACAATAGTTGTTGCTAAAGATAATACTGCCAAAGAAGTTTTAAATGTTGTAACCGCTCTTGATAGTATACCTGCAATAGAACTTGATGTTTCTGTCATGGTTAAATCAAGGACCGCACGTTTGGTTAATTTCAATTTATTTGAAGTTGTTGACATTATTAATTCTGAAGGAAGTCAACTTATATTAAATTCTGTTTCAATTTATGACGCTAGTAAAGAAGAAAAACCAATGGGTCTTGATAATCACGGTTTAGCGATTAATACTGAAGAAACAGATGATTCAGTGGGTACTGATGAACAAAATTCAGAATCAGAAAACCAAAACCAAGAAGAAACCTCGACAGAAAATGACCCAAATCAAGGTGCGGATAATTCAGAAGGCGCAACTGAAACAGCTGATTCTACAAATGAACAATCGTCAAGTGAGCAAGATTCTGCAAATTCGAGTTCTGACGGTAATAAAATGGATAATATTCAAGATATAACCGATCCGATACAACTACGAATGGAGCATTTAGCGATATTTAATGATGATAGACTAGTTGGATTTATGGATGAATTTGAAGCACAAATATATAATATTTTCCTAGGTGAATCAAAAAGATACGCATTTGTACACACCTTCCACGGAGATGAATATTACACATCTGGTCGAATTACAGCAACGCGTCCAACAATAGAAACAGATATTCCAAATAATATAATTCACATCAATATGGACTTGGATTTGATGATTATTGAAAACACTTATCCTGCGGATTTATCGAAGTCTGAGGTGATACATGCGCTTGAGGAAAAATTTACCGAGACTTTGACAAACGATTTACAGGAATTTTTGGATAAAACTCAAAATGAGTGGAATGCTGATATATTAGGTATCGGGAATAAAATTTTCTATTCGGAAAATAAACTTTGGAAAGAAATTGAAGGTTATTGGACAGAAATGTATCCTGAGATGGATTTCAGGTTAGAAGTTATTATTACTATCGATTCTGTTGGGCATATTGGAAACGTGACGATTTAAAGGAGAATATACATGAAAAAACATCTTAATCGAGAAATTAATCTCAATCAATTAACTACTTTAGTCATTCTCTTTTTAATCGGAGGTTCGGCGATGAAGTCAACGGCGCGTTTTGCTGGACAAAATGTTTGGATTGTTTATCTTGGCGCAAGTTTAATAGGTGCATTGTTATTTACAATGTATTATCGTATTGCTAAAATTCATCAGTTTAAAGGATTGCCCGAGGTTCTTACTGAAACTTTTGGAACTGCGTTTGGAAAAGTTCTTCTTCTTGTTTATGCGTTGTTTTTCCTCTTTAGAATGATTACTGTTGGTAACTATATGTCGGAAATGGCACAAGAAACATTAATGTTTGGTGCAAATCATCGTTTAGTTATCGCAATGCTACTTTCAACAATTGTCATCGGGTGTTTATATGGCTTAAATATTATCGGTCGAACATCTGAAATCTTTCTTTTTATCATCATTGTTTGTTTAATCCCGTTTTTATTATCTTTTGTTACAACGGATGCTTTCAAATTTAGCAATCTTGTTCCTGTTCTTGCAGAAGGTTTTCCTGGTATAACTAATGACATTGTACGTTCATCATTTTTCCCCTTTGGTGAGTTAGTCGTATTCTTAATGTTATTTCCATATATCAGCAAAAAACAAATTGGGAATAATAAAGTGTTAAAACGTGGTTATATTGGAATTGGTATTGCTGTCTTAATAATGATCGCAATTGACATGACAATTATTGGTTTAATCGGCTCAACTCTAACAAGAAATTTTCAGTATCCATTTTATAATGCTATGCAACTTGCTGGTTTGAAGGGTTTCTTAGAAAGACTTGACCCACTAGCGGTTATTATAATGGTATCTACCGAGTTTTTCAAACTCTCGATTTATTTATACATAACTGTTATTGCACTTGAAGCTCTTCATAAAAAATTTAAGTATATGTGGGTCTTAGGTATTTTAACTGTATTTACTTTTATTGCGGCTCCACTCATTCAACATATCGACAGGAAATTTTTGCTAGAAACAATTCCTTTTAAAATATTGCCGATTTTCGAATTATTCATCCCTCTTTTAATCTGGATTGCGAGTGAGCTACGTTTTAGAAAACAAAAGCAAAAAGCACCTACGCAAAAAGCGCAAGTGCAAATGACTCCTGGTCCTGTATAATATATTTTAAACATCGTCTTATTTGACGGTGTTTTTAGTATGATAAAACATTGCCATCGTATGATTTTAGGACTAATTCATCTTCATTAACTTCAGCATCAAAAAAGTAATCTATCGCATACCTTGCCGCTTCATCGGGTGTTAATTCGGCCATTGAGTCAATGTAGCCTTTCATATAAGATTTTATCCATCCAGGTTGATACAAACGAAACTTTATTTCATCCCGATGTCTGTTAAACATTGTTTTCACATAGTAATTAAGGGATGCTTTGGTCATGCCATACCAGAAAAAATTAGTACGTTCGTTTTGCGAGATACTTCCCGCTTCTGATGAAACGAAACAAGCTTTTTTGAGATGACCTTGCATTAATAATGAAAGTCCATGTTCAAAAACTCTAACATTACCGATTGTATTGACGTTGTAGACATTAAGCATCATTTCTGTGTCGGTGAACGTTTTTCGTGTGTCATCACTCGCACCAATAATGGCTGCGTTAAAAATGATTACGTCGAGATATTCCGTTTTTTGAGCGATTAATTTTATGGCGGTTTCTACACTTTCATCTTTTGATATATCGATTGGGATTAGGTGTAATTTGTCGGGATAATCGGTTTTTAATTCGTCCAATTCGTTCCAGTTTTGTAGGTATCTACCCGCGAAGACTGTGTAATTTCGATCTAGCATTTGTTTTGTCATAGAAAGTCCAAGTCCTCGGTCAGCACCTGTTATAAAAACTTGCATTTATAATTACTCCCTTGTTAAGTACTTAGTTGTTTTTGATAAACATCGCAAATTCTAATACTTTTTTTGCACATTGTTGGATTTCTGCGAGGGTTATTCCGCCTTTGTTGTAGGATTCTAAAAGTGAACCGTCGCCGTCTGGTGCAAAATGAGTTTTTCCTCCTGGCATTAAAACATCGACTCCTGCTCGTACTCGGTAGGCTTCATTTGTTAGTAATGGAAAATCTGGGTCAACAGATGGTTTCATCCACCAATCGGTCATAATATTTCCTTCATAACCCCATTCTCCGCGTAATATTGTCTGGCATAATTCATAGTGATAATGTCCCCAAACACCATTAATTTTGTTATACGATGTCATAATATTTTTCGGTTTTGCGAGTTTGACACAGATTTCAAAACCTTTAAGATAGATTTCTCTTAAGGCCCGCTCTGATAGTCTTGAATCATTTGTACTTCTAAACCGTTCTTGGTTGTTACATGCGTAATGCTTTGGACAAGCAGAATGTCCATGAGTTTGTAATCCGATAATCATAGCTGAGGCTGCGAGTCCTGTGAGTACTGGATCTTCTGAGAAATACTCAAAGTTTCTTCCGCATAGAGGATCACGCATGATATTCATTCCTGGAGCGAGTAAAACATTTGATCCTTTTTCTTTTAGTTCTGCGCCTTGGAAAGTTGCGAGTTGAACGAGTAATTCGTAATTCCAAGTAGAAGCAAGAGCAGTACCGCAAGGAAGTAAAGCTGCTTCGTATTGCAATCTAACTCCTGATGGTCCGTCACTTGTTGTTATCGGTTCAACACCTTTTGCACGAAGTGTTTCAATTGTACCGCCAAAAACACCTGCATTTCCTGGGGCACCAAGAGGAGAGTTCATGATATAATCTCCACGAGTTAAACCTTCAAGTTCTTCTATTGTTAAACTTCCAATAAATTCATCTAGCGTGATATAACCTGAAATTACAGCATCGAAATTTAACGTTTCATTACTTGTTGTTATTGGTTGTGGCAATTCTGATAAAATTCGTTCTTTTAAGTTGATAGTGCGTGTTGGCACTCGTTCATAACTTTTTTCTATTGTTCCACTTGGGGATGATTTTGCAACAAGACGGTCAAATTGATGATCTACCGCTACCGCACTTGCTTCTGTTACTTGTTTGATAACTTGTAGAGTATCGAGTGCTAAACTATTTATTTTTTTTACATCACGAACACTATTTCCAAGATATAGTTCATAAATACCTGCTTCTAAAATCCATGCAGATTTGTTGCCAGTAGCTCCCGAATCGTCATATGATGCCATTATTTTTTTATCGAATGTTAATGTTAAAGTTTGACTTTCTTCCGGATTAAGAGTGTTTGTTTTGGCAAAAGTTGCCAGTTGTAAAGATGGTTTTCCAAGTTGTCCCTGAGGCGCGCTATAATAAATCTGGACAACTTCTTTTGCGGGATGATTCCCAATATTCGTAACAGTCACCGAAATAGAAATAAACTCTTCACAGATATTTATTTCATTTGAAGCATCCATTGTAAAGGACGAGTAAGATAATCCGTAGCCAAATGGGTAGAGGACTTTTTCTTTGGCAAATGTTTCGAAATAACGGTAACCGACATAAATGTCTTCTGCGTAATTGTTGTATACCTCGCCTCCGAAATTGTTTGCTGATGGGTAGTCAACGTATGCTTGGGCAATTGTTGAGGTAAGTTTTCCTGAGGGGCTTACATCTCCAGACATTATATCTGCTAGGGCATTACCACTTTCCATCCCGCCTTGCCATGCGTATAACACTGCCCCTATTTTATTCCCATAAACTTTCACCCACGATAAGTCAATTGTGTTTCCAGCGTCAATAATTACGACTACTTTGTTAAAATGGGTTGTAACTAAATCAAGCATGTTAATTTCATCATCAGTTAAATAATAGCTTCCCGGTTGAAGCAAACTTTCACGGTCCTCTCCTGCACTTCGTCCAATTACTACAATTCCGACTTCACTTTCTTCACTCGCTTCTTTTACAAGAGCTTCATCAAGTGGCATTTCTTCGAGATTCGTCGGCCAAGTTCCCCATCCGCCATGATCTGGTATGTTTGCTTCAGACCAATTTTTATATATTTGATTGAGTTTTTCATTGATGTTAAAATGATTACTTTGTACGAGTCCGTCCATTAAACTAATTGCATATGGTTTTTTAACATCTCCACCAGATCCATAGCCAACATAAAAATAATCATGTTGTATGCGACCAAATACTGAAATATCAACCCCTTTTGTTAGGGGAAGCGTGCCGTCGTTTTCAAGCATTACTACACCTTCGGTAGCTGCAACTCTACAAGTCTGAAGATATTCTGTTGATAATGTTCCTCTATAAAGTGTTTCTTGTTTTGCATTGATAAATCCTTCTTGAGATAACGTGTTATTTTCGATTGTCATAGTCATTCTCCTTATGTAATTCATACTGTTATTTTACGCGTTTTCATAAACTTTTTCAAGTGAAATAGGGCATTTTGTAACATGTTTCTTATTATGTCACAAAAGAGGAATTTGTAACATAATTAATCGGGTTATTTGAAGACAAAAAAAAGGAAATCGAGATGAATCTATCAAACGATATCCTTTTGTGTATTTTATTGTGTATTTTCTATATCTGGTTTAATTGCGAGTTTTAAAAATATACAAAATATATTTATAGAGATTAGTCCTAAACCAATACTTATTGTATATAGTGTGGTATTTCACCAAAGCGGAAATATATTAGCAGTAATTTCAGGAAGTGCAAAAATTAAAATTGTAGTAATTATCATTACGAATGTGATAATAACATCTAGCATTTTCTATTCCTCCCTTTTTCGAGCATTATAACACAAAAAGAGAGAAATGTTTGTCGTGATTTATTGCCTAATTAATTTTTTTAATTTTTTTCGAATCCATTGAACCATGCGCGTTCTCCAAAAGATTTTTTTGTTGGGAATCTAGTTGGTTCTTTTGCAATACCGACTGGTGAATAACTGATCAAGTTATATTCGTCTGGAACTCCTAAAATCTGTGCCATTTGATATCCTTGATCATCATCATCTTTCACAGTTCCTTCATACCAACAACTTTCATATCCTAAGGCGACACATGCGGTAAGAATGTTTTGAATGGCTGCGGAATAATCTTGAACGTTAAAATGACGGTCTTTATATGCAGGTATTTTTTTTGTGAGAATACAGATAATCGCTGGAGCAGGTTGCCATTTTAAAGGTCCACATACTTCTGTTAATTTTGCTAAAATTTCTTCGTCATCAACTGCGATTAAACTTACAGTTTGTTTATTACTTCCTGACGGTGCTGCAAGTCCCGCTTCCATTATTTTTTTCAAATTATTCCTTGGAATTTTTGTATCTTCGTAGCGTCCACGGTAACTTGTTCTAGTTAACATTGCTTTTAATGCGTCCATAATACCCTCCTGATTTTATATTCGATCTAAATAATTCATGTCATTTTGATTAATTGTGAAGTCAAGTTTCGTATTGTCAACAATACGCACTGCATTATTGGACTTAGGTAGAGGAAGAATATCTTTTTGTAACACATATTTAATACAAAGTTGAGCAATCGATACTCCAAGTCTTTCTGCCATTTTTGCGACTTCTTTGTTTTCTAGTAGTCGGCCCGTTGCTATGGGAGAATATCCTTCAACTAAGATGTTGTTTTCACGGCAGAAAGCCACCGCTTCTTTTTGCGTGTTTCCAATATGGTAAGATATTTGGTTTACCATTGGTTTGATTTCGCAGTTTTCTAATATATTTTTCATATCAGCAACGAAAAAGTTTGAAATCCCGATTGATTTTACTAGACCTTTATTGTAGTATTCTTCTAATGCACGCCATACTGCAACGTTTTCATCATAATATCTATGTCCTGATTGCCATGGTTTGTCCCAAGGTTGAGGTGCATGAATGAGAAGTAAATCGATGTAACCTAAGTCGAGTTTCGCTAGAGAAGATTCAATATTTGCTACTGCTTCTTCGTACGATTTTATCTCCGCAGGTACCTTTGTTGTGATAAACAGTTCATCTAGAGGTATACCACTTTCACGAACAGCACGGCCAACTCCTTCCTCATTTCCATATCCTGATGCAGAGTCGATGTGAATGTAACCAGCTTTTAAAGCTGTTTCTACCGCACTCACAGCATCCTCATTTGAAATTTGCCATGTTCCAAAACCGATTTTTGGAATTTTTACGCCATTATATAATTCAAAAGTATCTTTTAACATATTTCATCATCCTTTGTTTTACAGTTTTCATTGTACCAATTAAGTTTGCAATCTAAATATTTTCGCGTTGAAATTAACTCTGCTAATTTAACGTCTAATTCACGTTTAGTAAATAATAATATTTCAATTACTTTTTGTTTCTCTTTGACTTCATATAAGATCTGTTTTATGTCAGTAAGAGACATTCCTACTTTTTTAAAATGCAAGATATCTTCAATAATTCGAAGTTGCGTATCGTCAAATATTCGGATACCTCGCTCGTTACGTGGCGCATTCAATAATCCTTCTTTTTCATAAAATCGTATTGTATGAATTGAGATGTTAAATTTCTCAGAAACTTGTTTAATTTGCAATATAATTCACCCCTTTTATCGTAGCTTTTCACTTATATAAATAACTATAGCATGCTAGAGTAGGTAGAGGTCAACCCCTAAATTAATTTTTTTGCCAAACTCGTACATATTCTACTTCATATATGTAAGGTAAATCTTTATCATCAACTTCGCCACCGAACATACCACCGACTGCTAAGTTTAGAAGTAAATGATATGGTTTATCAAACGGCCAAGCTTCGATACCATGAGCCTTTTTTTCACCATTTGTTCTTATATATTTACCAAACGTTGCTATGTTTAAGTCGTCAACATAAAATGAAATATCGTCCTCGGTCCAAATACAACTATATTTATGAAAACCTTCTGTCAAGCCCTCAATCTTAGCTACATAAGTTTCTTGTGTGCCGATTGTGTGATTATATAGTTTACTGTGTAGACTGACGTGCATATCGAGTTTACTTGCACCTTCTGCGAATTCCATAATATCGATTTCGCCTGATAATGGCCAATTTACGCCTTCTTTTATGTCATCGGGTAACATCCAAAATGCGGGCCAGCTTCCTTTTCCTTTCGGAAGTTTCGCGGACATTTCAATTTTTCCGTATTGAAAGGAGAACTTTTCATATGTTGTAAGTCGTGCCGATGTGTGATTTCGGTCTCCCATGTTTTCTAGTTGTGCTTTTATTGTAAGTTTACCATCTTTTACATAGGCATTTTCTAGATTATCTGTGTAATATTGAATTTCGTTATTATGCCAACGTCCTCCTATTTCGTGTACCCATTTTGTTTTGTCAGGTTTTCCTTCATAATCGAATTCATCATTAAATATGAGTTTCCATTCATTCATGTTTTCACCTCCCTATTCATTTTTTTCATAATCCACCACAAAAAATCTATCTGCAATGTTTTTACCAAAGGTACTCTCACCTTCACCGTTAATCAAATACTTCATACCACCAAGTGGCGAGATGCACACATTACACAAATGATGAATGCGAATCCCTGGTTTATCTGGCACTTCGACTGAATTTTCAATGGTTATGAGAGCACCTTCTGTTTTTGTAAAAACATCATAAATACCCAGCATGGACGCTTGGTGGGCTGTTACACCACCCGAGACTTTGTAAGCAGCATAG
>JGI24703J35330_11748396_pt1 | contig 15287 bp, 14 predicted proteins | sample TergutNt197P1_FD_35330 | JGI IMG/M metagenome (IMG submission 35330) | reverse complement strand
ACATGAAAGAAGCCCGCAATTCGTGAAACGGCGAATTTGCGGGCTTTATGTGTCTTGTACGAGAAAGGATTTGAACCCTCGACCTTCTGATCCGTAGTTTGTTGACAGAGGTTTTTCCTAATCTCGCCAAATCGCAAAACGTACTGTTTATGCGGGCTACAAGGCATGGCAATTTCAAACAGTTTCGCGGGGCTTCGTCTTATTCAAATCCGTATGGCGTAGTTTGTGGCGTAGTAAATTTTCGATTTTTACCTACACAACTGTTTCTGACATCTCCGATTGAAGTTGCAAGACGGTTTCTTCGTCAAGCTCCGTATAGCGAACTATCCTCTTTACCGTTTCATCTTCTTTAAGCATAGCTCTTGCTACTTCAATTTTTGCATCTTTTGTATAAATGTTCGCAAGTCTGTCAGCCAAATCATACATTTTAGTCGCCTCCAATAATTTTTTTAATTCACCATCGCTCAAATGTTTATGGGCAAAAGCGAATGCCGCTGCTACACACGCTTCCCGCTTTGCCGGGTCTGCAATTTTCTTTGCCATTTCCACCGATTTTGCCGCCAATTCATTTCGTGGTATGCTATTCCGCATAAGCGGTAAAAACAACAAATTCAAAATATCTTTATCGCCGAGTGGCTGCCCCGTATCAATTTTGACGTTCAAATCGGCGTAGATTGCGTTTCCGTCATAATCGTGCATCAAGATTATATGAGGATTATACACAAGTGTTTCGCTATTTATTCCCGGTGGAGCTTCCGTTACATCGGCGGTATAGATAATGACCGTAACCACTTCGCGCCCATCACGTTGCATCAATCGGGCATCGTAATTCAAGTGCTTCACAATATCGCCTTTGTCGCTACCGGTTTCAAAGCCCAAATGCAGATACTTGTCATCATCTGTGAGAAAAACCATGTCAGTGCCGCCACCGCCAACTTTGATTTCCGGCAATTCGGGGTTGATTAGTTCCTTCACCCGCCCGATTTTTATACCGTAAAATTCGGGCATAATCTCCCGAAGCAACGCGGCAGTGTGCTTTTGGATTAGGTCATTTGTGTGTTTGGAGATTTCTATGTTCAATGGGCTTCACCGTCCTCTATATGTTATTTTTAGTCAAAAATATCCACCCATGCCTCGCACTGCGCGATAACTACGTTAAGCGCGGTTTCCGCTTCTTCCGGCGGGTAATCGTATTTTTTAAGCAATTTTTTTATCATACGCCGCATACTTGCACGAGCAGATTCTTTTTTCTGCCAGTCAATGGTGCGGTTTTTTCGTAGCATCTCCGCAAGTTCGCGTGTCATTTTTATAAGAATATCGTTTTCGTAAAAATCCTTTACGGCTTCGGGACGAGTAAGGGCATCGTAAAATGCCAGTTCTTCATCGGTCAGACCAAGTGCGTTACCTTCTGCGTGAGATGTTGCCATTTCATTTGCCATTTTTAACATCTCAGCGATAACTTCTTCATTTGTAATCAAGCCATTGATATATGCCCGCATTGCCCTTGCCAACATTTCCGAAAATTTTTCCGACTTTACGAGATTGGTGCGTTTGTACAACTTCACTTGTTCATCAAGCAATTTTTTCAGAATCTCCAAGGCAAGATTGCGTTCTTTCATCTGTGCGATTCCTTCAAGAAATTTAGGGTCAAGAATGGAAACGCTTGTTGTAATGTCCGCAAAAAGATTTATTACGCCGTCGCTTTTTATGCTTGCTTTCAACAATTCGTTAATGCGCTCGTTAATCTCTTTCAGCGAAAGGGGCTTGTTTTCGCCGGTGAAGCGGGTTAGAAGCGTTCGCACGGCTTCAAAATATGCAGCTTCAAAGCGTTGTTTTTCGTCCAATAATGAACGGCACAAAGATAAGGCTTGACGCAATAGCAAAGCCTCTTTGATGAAATTATCTTTTTCGTCTTGCCTGTCAACGCCGGATAAAAAACCCACTCCACCTTTTATTGCATTGGCGCGTGTTAAGTCACTATCCGTTGTCATAAATTCGGAGTAATCATAACTGTGAAGCAAGCCACGACAAACTTCCAGTTTCTCTATGAATTTCGGCAATGCGGTTTTCGCGATGTCTGTATCTCCATAATTTTGCTTGTCGCGGTTGGTGTAATCGTTCATTGCTTGGCGCAGTGCAGATGCAATCCCTACATAATCAACAACCAATCCGCCCTCTTTTTCCTTATAAACACGATTAACGCGGGCTATTGCCTGCATCAAATTGTGACCGAGCATGGGCTTGTACACATACATGGTGGCAAGGGATGGTACATCAAAGCCTGTTAGCCACATATCCACAACAATGGCGATTTTTAGCGGGCTGTCATCTTTTTTGAAATCTTTCGCCAAGTTGTCTTTGTGGCTTTTGTTGCCGATAATTTTTCGCCAATCTTCGGGGTCGTTGTTGCCGGAAGTCATAACCACGGCAAGTTTTTCATTCCATGCGGGGCGCATTTCAAGTAATTTGCGATAGATTTTCATTGCAATAGGGCGTGAATATGCCACAATCATTGCCTTTCCTGTCAATTCATGCTGGCGATGTTCTTCGTAGTGCGAAACAATATCCTCACAAAACGCGGTGATTGTTTGCTCAGCCCCAAGAATACTTTCCATTTTGCCCATTTCTTTTTTGCTTTTTTCAATTGCCTGTTTTTCGGCGTTTTGCGCCATGATGTCATATTCGACATCAATGAGTCGTAAAATATCTTCATCCAATTTCAAATGAATAACGCGGCTTTCGTAGTAAACAGGGCGTGTCGCGCCGTCCTCTACGGCTTGGGTCATGTCGTAAATATCAATATAATTGCCGAAAACTTCTGCGGTAGAACGGTCTTTTGCAGAAATGGGCGTGCCTGTAAAACCTATGTAAGTCGCATAGGGCAAACTGTCGCGGATAATTCTTGCCGTGCCTAAAATAACGCGCCCTGTTTTTGCGTCAACTTTTTCTTCAAGCCCATACTGCCCCCGATGCGCTTCATCTGCCATAACAACGATATTGCGCCGCTCGGACAGTGCCCCGGAAGATTCTTCAAATTTTTGCATGGTTGTAAAAATAATGCCGTTGGCTTGTCGCCCCGCCAAAAGTTGTTTTAGATGTTCGCGATTTTCTGCTTGTTCGGGGTTTTGACGCAAAAAAGATGAACATTTCGCAAATTGACTGTGAAGCTGATTGTCCAAATCATTTCTATCTGTCAACACAACAATAGTAGGCGAAGATAAAACATCTTGGAGTAATTTTGCATAAAACACCATTGACAATGATTTTCCGCTACCTTGCGTATGCCAAAATACACCTCCCTTGCCATCTGATTGTGTGGCATTTTTGGTGGATACAGCGGCTTTTTTAACGGCAAAATATTGATGATACCCTGCAAGAATTTTTGTGTCGCCGGAAAAGCATATGAAATTTTTGATAATATCAAGCAATCGTGGCTTGTCGAACAACCCTTCCAAGAATGTGTCAAACTGTGCATATTGTGTGTTTTCATAGCTTCCGTCTTTTGTTTTCCATTCCATGAAGCGGTCTTCCCCTGCCGTAATTGTTCCTGCGCGGGATTCGCCCATATCACTCATTGCAAGAAAAGTATTGTACGCAAACAACGACGGTATTTCGTGCATATAATTTCGCAGTTGACGGTATGCTTCGCTTGTGTCGGTTTCTTCGCGGCTTGGGGATTTCAACTCAAATACGACCAAGGGCAAACCGTTTATGAAAATAATAATGTCCGGGCGTTTTGTGCTGTTTTCGGTTATTGTCCATTGGTTTGCGATGGTGAAAGTGTTGCGGGCTATTTCGGCATAATCAATCAAATAAACCAACGCTGATTTTTGTTCCCCCTCGTGAAAATAATTCACAGACACGCCGTTTTGGAGATGATCCGTAAATTGCTTGTTTTTTTGTTGAAACGTGCCGCCGTCAAGATTGCGTAGCTTGTAAACCGCTTCATTTATGGCGGCTTCGGGCAATGTTGAATTAACGCGCCGCAAAGCGGGGAGAAGTTCATCTATGTACAACACTTCGGAATTATCGCGCACCACATCAAAGCCATAAGCGTAGCCATAGCCCAATGTGTCGCGGAAAAATTCGATTATTGCGTTTTCATAGTTGGCTTCGGTGAAGGTCATGAGGAAGCCCCCCTATAAGTTTTTCATAACTTCAACCATATATGTTAAGCACGAATTTAATTTCTGCGTTGGAGTGGAATTCGAAACCATTAGTTGTAAAGCAAGATAATTGTTATAAATAGATGAGCCTGTGCGCCCAGGCAAAACACTTAGTTCTTTAGACGAGTACAAGAACCATAAATTATATTCATCAGGAGATAAGTTTGAGTTTGCTTGAGATATAACAAATCCCGCTTGGACTATGTTTTTTATTGAATTGTAAATTTTTCTATTCCTCATCTATGTCACCACCTATCATTTTATCAAATTCATGCTTTACATTATCTATGTCAACATTAGGATTTGCTGACATTGTCATAATTTCGCCAGCTTTTTTACCAAGTTTGTTAAATTTGAAGCCAGCAATTTCAAAACTGCCTAAACATGGCAGAAGAAGCATGGCAACCCAAATTACAAACAACAAGTTCATGCCATCAAATTCAGTAAAAAATGTAAAATTAGCTACTACGCATCGATTTATAATTACATAAGTCGTGAGGAATATAAAAACAGCAATATACCAATATATGCGAAATGGCTCTTCAAGACCACTATGAATCTCCTTGATTGATTTGCAGAATTTGTTCTTGGGTTTTTTTTTCGGCTTCGCCATTGTTTCACCTCTATCAAAGTTTTATTTCGCCGGACATTAGGCGGGGAAGGAGGGTGTCGCAGATAGCAGAGAGTTTTTCATTCTCTGCGGGAAGTGTTGCCATAATCTCAAAGCAATTTTCTAACGCTTTATTAAATGCGTCCATTGCTTTTTTTGAAGGCATAACTATCTGAATTGTCATTATATCCGTTGGGCTAATATTTGGCTGTGCGCTCCCTTGTCCTCGACTAATTATTTCATTGAAAACAGGTTCGTGCTTTAGGGTACACCAAAGAAAAGGCAATTTTTCAAAGGGGCTTGACTTTCCAAGAAAAAATTTTCCTACACGTTGATTTATAAGCAAAGTTCCTTCGTGTTGCGGGATAATGGAAAATTTTCCGATTGTTGCGCCCGTCATTGCAATAACTATATCACCGGCACAAGCTATAAAATCTTTTGCATACGACACCTTATCATCAGAAACAAATGAACAATCGGATATATTAAGCCCTATATTTGTAATGTTCTTTATTTTTATAACTTTAACGCCGCCTTGCTCTTGCCACCAAGAGCTTTTGAAAGCAAACCCCGACTTAATCATGCAATATTCACCAAGCTCAGCTTTGCTCCAATCATTGGGCATAACACCGCCCCACGGTTCAAAATCCACAAACCATGATTTGAAAATCGCTTGCACTATCTTTTCTAGGCATATGTTTATCTTGTTGTTGAGGGCGATTTTATCATCAATCGTTTTCAATGTACGCCCAATTTCAATTTGTTCTGCAAGCGGAGGCACGAAAAACTCTGTGTCGTTCAATACACCCTGCTGAACACGTTGCCGCCCCGAACTTCCAACCATTGACTTAATTGCCTTGTCGCGCAAAATTGGACTCATCGCCAAGTAATATATGAAGTCTTTGTCACTGATGTTGGGTTTCGCACGTAAAACTATAAATTCCGTAGAGCCGAATCCAATTTCTCCATCTTCAAGAATATTTACTTGTGCAGTTTTTCCGTTTTCAAGACATGGCGTAATTCTAGCCATAAGCGTATCGCCGTTTCGGAATTTTGAACCACCGTTAAAGGGTGCAACTTCATATCCAAGTATATCGCGAGTAAAAGGGAGTAACTGCTCCATTGCAATTTTTTTTGCCGATACCCCTTTTGAAATATTTTCACGAGGGTTGAAGTCTATAAAATCGATTGCCTTAACATTTTTCCAATTATGATTTCCAACTGAGCCTTCGTAAATTAACTCATGCCCCGAATCAATAATTTTTCTGAAAGCATCAGAAATGCAGTGGTAATCCGAAACATCAACCTTATACGGAATATCGCTTTCCATAAATGCTTCTTTCATTCGTTGAATTCTAAATATATCCAATTTCTCTTTTCCGCGAACAGCTAAATCTAAATCGCTTGAATCGGTATGTGTCCACTTCAAGCGAGAGCCGAACGCCAATACATCACAATGCGGCACATTTTTTTGGATTATTTTTTGGATTATTTCCATTTCATAAGGGCTAACCGCTATCATACGCGCTTTTCAAGCCTCCCAATAAAATCGTCAAGATGTTCGCTAAATTTTTTTGCTAATGCGTAGACTTCTTCTGCAATTTCTTCGTGACAAACATGGGCTGTTTTGTTTCTTCCGTCGTAAAACTCCCACCATGATTCCGGGTCGGAAATAAGACCGCTTTGGTGTGCAGTTCGGAAAAGTTCTCTTTTAGGCTTTTCGTGAATTTTATTATCGGCGTTGATTTTTATCCATCGTTGCATCATTTTCCACGAATTTTCGATAGTCATTTCAAAAACCTTTATCATTGCAGAACGCGCAAAACGATAAAAAAACTCCGCTTCTTCGATGTCCTCGTGCGAAGCGTTGGGCACGCCTGCTTCTACACTTAACGACTTGGTTAAAGTTTTATTAAAATTTTTCGCACAATTTAACAAGTCGGAAATATCTAGTTTTTCTTCAAACTTCATAGCCTAATCCACCGAGCCTTTCTGTTATTTCCCCCTCTAGCTCCCGCGACTTCCTAAACATCTCCGAAAGCTCTCCTGTAAGTCGCTTCATTTTTTCGTCAAAGGGTTCGCCGTCATCTTCTTGTTCTTCAATGCCTACATACCGTCCCGGCGTTAGGATAAAATCTTGTTTTGCGATTTCTTCTGTTGTAGCGGCAACACAAAAACCCTTTACATCTTCTAGCGTTCCCTCATTAAAAGATGTAAAAGTTGCGGCGATTTTTGAAATATCTTCGGCGGGCATTTCGCGTAGGCGGCGATTTACCATAGTTCCCATTTTTCGTGCATCAACAAACAGCGTTTTGCCTTTTTGCTTTTTATCGCGGCTGATAAACCAAAGGGAAACGGGAATTTGCGTTGTGTAAAATAATTGCGTTGGCATAGCGATTATACCTTCGACCAAATCAGCTTCGATTATTTTGCGGCGGATTTCACCCTCGCCGCCGCTTTGCGATGAAAGCGAACCGTTAGCAAGTACCATTCCGATTTTTCCGCCCGGTGCAAGATGGTGAATCATATGTTGCAACCATGCGAAGTTTGCGTTTCCCGATGGCGGCAAGCCGTATTTCCAGCGGGCATCATCGTTAAGCGACCCGTCATTCCAATCCGAAAGATTGAACGGCGGGTTTGCAAGAATGAAATTAGCTTTCAAAGTTGAGTGAAGGTCATTGTGAAAAGTGTCGGCGTTATATCCGCCAAGGTCTGCTTCGATACCGCGAATTGCTAAATTCATCAAAGCCATTTTTCGTGTGGTAGGGTTTGCGTCTTGACCGTAAACGGAAAGATTTCCGATATTCCCGCTGTGGCTTTTTACAAAATCGGTGGATTGGATAAACATTCCGCCCGAACCGCAACAGGGGTCGTACACGCGCCCACCGAAAGGTTGAAGCACCTCTACCAATGTTCGCACCACGCAAGACGGTGTGTAAAATTCACCTGCACGTTTGCCCTCCTGCTCTGCAAATTTTGCAAGGCAGTATTCATATGTGCGACCTAAAATATCTTTGTCCGTGCCATGTTCCACCATTTTTATGTTCGTGAATAAATCAACAACATTTCCAAGACGGCGTTTATCTAATTCTTGGCGGGCATAGGTTTTTGGCAAAATATCTTTTAAGCGTTTATTTTCTTTTTCAATTGCCCGCATTGCATCGTCAATAACCGTGCCAATTTCTTCTTTGCGAGAAGCGGCGGCAATCACGCTCCATCTTGCGGAAGGCGGCACGAAAAAAATATTTACTTCGGCGTATGCGTCTACATCTTCCACATCGTCATTATCGGCAAGAAGCTCTTGGTAGCGTTCCTCGAACTTGTCCGAAATGTATTTCAAAAAAATCAGCCCTAAAACAACGTGTTTGTATTCGGCGGCATCCATGTTGCCACGAAGAATATCTGCGGCTTGCCAAATTTGTTGTTCAAAACCGATTGAGGCGGTGTTATTATTTGAAGGCATATTATGCTCCCATACTCTTAGAAGAAAGTATATTTTCCATTTTCAAACGCAATGCAATTTTAACAGATACACCGCGCAAAGTCACGCCATTTGTGGGAATTTATCCAAAAGTCGCGAATCATTAAACGGCTTTTCGCATGGGTTTTTTGCCGTGGCAAGCAAGGCATAATGTGGACATTATGCTGCTTGTTGGTGGCAAGCCCCCAAACCCCGGGCAGAAAAAATCTGCGGATTTTTTCTGCCCTTTGAAAACGCTTTCGCGTTTTTGCGCCGCTCGCTTCGCTTGCGGAAAAGAAAAAATATTTTTGTTGTCCGTTGGCGGCAAGAAAAAATCCCAACCGTTTGCGCGGGTTGGGATTGAAAAAATTCTGTATGAAGTTTTACATCGTGTGTTCGTATTTTTTTGTTGACATTGACGTTTCACGCTCTACCCCTAAAATCATTTCGCAATTTTCCTTCGCGGATTGCAGATTTGAAATGCGTTGCTCCATTTCGCTACGAGCAAAAATACATTTTTGTTTTTCTGCAACACAGTTTGCGTATTCATTTTGCAGTTCTTTGGCGGTGGGAAGTTTTTCAAGTAACAACGAATCGAAATATTTTTTGGCTTCCATGCAATCGTTTATGGCGTTTTTATTTTTTGCGTAGAAATCGGGGTTGCGTTTGGAACGCAGATATTCGGAATAAATATCTCTCGTCTTTTTGTATGTGTCGATGTGCCGTTTCAAAATGGCTATTGCATTTATGCGGGTGTCTGCGTTTGAAATGCGGCGTTCGAGTTCGCTGTATTCCGAATTGGCTTGCACGATTTCCAATTTTAATGTTGCTATATCGGTGAAATTATTGTTTTGCAAGAATAAAATCGTTTCCGCAATTCTTTGAAGATTAAACCCCTGCGCCCAATATTTGAAGCCCTCGGATTTTTTCGCGTTGATTGCATTTTCGAGGTCAAGAAGTAAACCAATTTTTTGTTTGGGTTGTTGCGCGGGCGTTTGCAAAATCGGGTTCAGCGTTTCTTGTGTTGGTGGCTTTTGCATTGGAGCATCACAGGAAGAAATATTTTGCGCGGCAATTTCGTTTGCGACTTGCTGTGAAACGTTCGCTGTTTCTTCAATATAACGTGCGTGTGTTTCCGTGATTCTTTCCGCAAGAATTTTTTCGTGATACTCGTTCGGCAAACTCGACAAGCGAATGAAGCGTTTTTGCCCCGGTGCTTGAATGGAAATGTTCGCGCCGACTTTTATTTTACACCCTGCGAATTTTAGTTGCTTCAAAAATTCGTCAAAGTCCTGCGGGCGATTTTGCAAAATTATTTCATCAATGAGATGGGTCAATTTGTCGCGCTTCGAGGGTTCGCGGTAACGGTTGCTTGTGGTTTTTGAGTGGTCGGGATTTTCGATTACGGACAAATTATGTTCCGTGCAAATGCGGTCGGAAATTTCGCGCAGGATTTTATACGAACGAATTGGATTGCGAAATTTTTTCGTGCAATCCAAATTTACAGAATTTACGATGATATGGTTGTGCAAATGTTGGCGGTCAACGTGCGTGGCAACGATGAAAGCATGATTACCGCCTGTCAATTCCTGTGCGAGCTTATGTCCCAATTCGTTTGAGGTTTTCGCATCAATTTCACCCGGAGCAAAGGCTTGGCGCACATGATATGCAATTATATCATGTGCGCCTTGGCCGCGCCCTGTGCGATAGGCGTATTCGGATTTCGCAAGTAGAAATTCCATATCCACCGTGGAGGGGTTACACTCATAGCCGGTAACAAGTTCGCCGCCGTCCGTTTTTTCGGCGTTCATGGCGTACTCGGTGCGGTCGCCCAAACATTGACTGATTGTTTTGCCCTGCCTAACGTGCAGGGGTTTTATCCAAGTGACAGCCATATTACACCCGAGAAATTTTGTTCAGCTTCGTGTTGATTTTGTTGTAAATTTTTGCAACTGAATCCACGTTGCGTTTTATTTCTACTTGTTCGAGCCGTAAAGCAATTACATCAGTTTCGTAAATGCTGCGTGTTTGATTCGCCACCTTCACAATTTGATTGATATTTCCTGTTGCGTTGGCGATAAGGCGCAAAAGTTCGCGCACTTCGGTCATGTCTATCCGAAAGATTGCGCCGTCAAAAACCATTTTGCGAATAAAACGCTCCCGCGAAACATAACCCGCAGATTTCATGCCTTCGGTTATAAAGTTGCGTTCTTTTTCGTTTACACGGATTTTTATTTCGATTGTTCGCTTGTTTTCGTCTTGCATGATGCACCTCTTAAAAATATTTTTAGAAATCTTGAAATTGAAAATACATTGTCTTTTTTATGTCAATTTTTTAATGTCTTTAATTAACCCAACGCTACCGCCTCCCGACTTCAAAATGCTGTGGGGCGTTTGATTGCTTTTCAATCCAGCGCATAAGCCCTTCGGTCGGAACGACCATTCGCCGCCCGATGCAAATTACGGGAAAGCCCTCGCTTTTGGCGAGTTCATAGGCTTTGCCTGTGGAGATGCCAAGGCGTTTTCCCATTTCTTTGACTGTCATGGTGAGTTTTTCCATCGTGTCACCTCCTTTTCTTTCCGAACCAAATATGGTTCGGTTTATTTGTTGCAATCATACAGAATCATATATGGTATTGTCAAGCACTAATCAAAGTTTTATTTTTATATACATTCTCGTTTGGTTGGGTTATAATTTCCGCAGGGAGTGATTGACATGACTTTGGGACAAAAAATCAAAAGAATACGCACGTTCCGAAACCTTACGCAAAAACAGCTCGGGGTTTTGCTCGGCTTCACGGAAAGCAACGCCGATGTGCGGGTTCGCCAGTACGAACAGGACGATAAAGCACCACGCAAAGAAAACCTCATGCGTTTTTCGGAGGTCTTGGGCGTAAATTATGTAAGCCTTACCGGGGGAGAAGCAGGGTCAACGGAATACATCATGCAAACCCTGTTTTGGCTAGAAGAAGCAACGCCGGGGTTAATCAATATAATTCAGCTTGAAAAAATCCCGCGCAAAAACGGCGTGAAAAAAAATTCCGACCACCGCGAAAACGATATGTCCGTAAAATATCATGATGGCGATGATTGGCCGACGTATCTTCCGGCGTGTATTTGGTTCAAGCAAAATTCGCTAAATCAATTTATCGCAGACTGGCGTACACAGAAAAAAGCAGTAATTGCGGGGAAAATCACGCAAGATGAATATTTTGAATGGAAATTAAATTGGCCGAATTATGGCACAGAAGGGGGACGTAGCAATGCCTAAACGAAAACTAAGCAACGTAAGTCAACGCAAAGACGGAATTTTTGAAGCACGGCAAACTTTCGGCTACAAATCGGACGGCAAGCCCATACGAAAGTCATTTTATGGCAAAACAGCGGGTGAAGCACTGAATAAGTTGGAAGAATACGCAAGACAAGTTGAAAACGGATTAAGTCTTGATTCCAAAAGTATGACCTTCGCTCAATGGCTTGAAATTTGGTTGCGCGAGTACAAATTGCAAAACTTGCGCCCACACACATATGACACATACGAACATTTCATTCAAAAGCGCATTGTGCCTGTCTTGGGGCGATTTCCGCTTATGAAACTTCGTCCCGACCAATTGCAGACCTTCATTAACAATATCCGAAAAGATGACGGTACAACGCTTTCTGCCTCAACAGTGAAACAAATCAAGGTAATAATTTCAAGCGCGTTGCAACAAGCCGTGAAAAACGGGCTAATCACGCGAAACCCCGCCGACGCGCTAAGTCTGCCTAAATTGAACCGAAAAAGAAAAGTTGGTGCATATACGAAAGACGAGCAAATCGCGTTACTTAATTCGCTTGAAAATCACAGACTTTACGCGCTTTTTGTAGTTGCGCTCGGAACAGGCGCAAGAATTGGTGAAATTTTAGCTATGTCATGGAAAAATATTGATTTTGAAGCAAATGAAATAGACATAACCTCAACCGTTTCCCGCACGAAAGACCGTTCCGAAACGGGAGAAATAATCGGAAGCAGCAGAAAAGTTGATGATACAAAAACAGATGCGGGGAAACGTACCGTTCCGCTTACACAAGAAGTAAAAGCTACGTTAATCGCGCATCGCGCACAACAAGACGAAGAACGCGCAAAAGCCCATTCAGCATGGATTGATAATGATTTGGTGTTTTGCAATCAGCTTGGCGGGCATATGGAGTACAGGAATGTTACGCGATTGTATGAAAATCGTCGAAATGCGGCAAGCATTCCTACGCTGAATTTCCATTGCCTCAGACACACGTTCGCGACTAACGCCATTACGGCGAACATGGATTATTATTATCTTTCGCGTATTATGGGGCATACGAATATTTCTATAACTCTCGGGACGTATGCAGAATATATGCCCGATAAATCCCGTTCGGAAATGAAAAAGATGGAAGGGGTGCTTTCCATAGGGGAGTACAGCAGTGGCACGGCGTTGGCGTAGTTTATGGCGTATATTTTTTTGCAAACCGTATGGCGTAGTAATTGGCGTAGTAGGGCGTTTTTATCTGTGTGCCAAAAAAACAAAAACTCCGTTAATCGCAATGATTAGCGGAGTTTTAATATTGTACGAGAAAGGATTTGAACCCTCGACCTTCTGATCCGTAGTCAGACGCTCTATCCAGCTGAGCTACTCGTACGTGTTTTTTTGTCGCGAAGGGGAGTATAGCATACGAGGACGAGGTGTGCAAGGGTTTTTTTATGAAGTTGATTTTTTTGTGCGTTTTTTTGGGGTTTTGGGGGCGGCGGGTTCTTCTTCGTCGGGGGCGTCCAGGGATTCATTTATGGAGTGGGCCAAGTTGTCTAGGGCGTCGGCGGCTTTTTCTAAGGCGGTTTGGCTGGCTTTTTTGATTTTTGGTTTTGCGTCGGAGTAGAGGTCTTGCATTTTGTGCCCGCATTCTTTTGCGAATTGGCTGCAATCTTTTGCGAATTGGCGCATTTTTTCTTCCGCGTTTTCGCGGGATTCTTTTGTTATTAGCTTGTTCGGATTGTTTAGTACGCTTAGCAGTTGTGCCGCTTCGTTTGCGTTGATTTTTCCCGACTCAAGCAGGTCAAGTACGCGCATCTTTTCGTTTTTTCCCATGGTGATACCTCCTTAATATTTCATACTCTTATTGTAGTCAAGGCATTGGCATTTCATGCACCAAAAGGGGGTTGCGGTGGTCGAGGGCGTAGACGGTTTCGCCGTGTGCCCAAATATAGCTTGCCCAAACCGTCGTTGAAAGGGGGGTAAATTCGCCTGTGCCCATGTTATATGCGCGGGGGACGTGGCGGTCGTCTGTGAAGAAAATCCATTGGAAGAAGACGTCGAAGGTTTGCACGTTTTCGGGCGCGTGGACTGCGATTGGTTGACCGTCGAAGGTTACGCTTCGAATGCGGCCGTCGGTGTCGAGGTAGAAAAGTACGTCTTGGAAGACGCGGAGGCTTGAGGTCGCGTTTGTCGCGATGCGGCGCACGGGGGCGTCAACAGCGGTGTCCCATGAGAGCAGCGAGTTCGCGCCGCCTTCGTCGGAGGTGACGAAAAATAAATGCGAGCCGCTTGCGAGCGTCGCGTGGACGGGGCGGTCGTGGACGCGTCCGTGGGCATTTGTGGTGATGTCGAGACGGAATAAATTATGGTTGTCATCGACGCGGGTGTAGAATAAATAATCGCCGACAACCGCCAAATTCAGTGCGGCATAATCGGTTATCCGGGTCAAGTCGCCGCCTGTTGAAGTTATTCTGTAAATTCGGCCGTCCGCGTTTACGTCGGAGAAATAGACATTTCTGTCGTGCCCGGCGATAAACGAGGGTTTTACGCCGTCGGCAACGGTGCGGTCATATTGCAGGTCAAGCATTGCCGCCGCGCCCGGAATAAATAATATCTCGCCGAAACGACGACTCATCATGCCGCTTTCGCCGCGTTTAAAAATGAAGCCATCGTGCGCCGCGATGCTGCCGTGTACGGCGTCGGCGGTGCTTAGCGGGTGGGTCAGCATTACAGCGGAAAAATCATGCCCCGGCGCGGGTGTCGCGTAGGAATCTGCAAAAACTTCGGGATTTGTCCAAAAATGTTCCGCCTGATACGCACGAACAGCCGCGAAAACCAAGAGAGGAATGCTTAACGCAAACAGCACAAACAACGCCGCGCCAACACCGCGCATCGTCGAAAGCGTTTTTTTGCTTGAGTCGTTATCGCCTTCGGCACTGCCCTCCATCAGAGATTTTAGGCGTTTATAAAAATCGTCCAGCGAGCCAAACAAAATGTCGCCCGCAAGGATTTCCATAATCATTGCCTCTATGCGGGGCGGGACTTCGATTCCGTACGCGGAAAACGGCGGCGGGTTACTTTCCGGCGGTTCAACGCCCGTAACAAGCCGATAGTACAATTGTATGACTTTGATAAGCGAGGGGTGAAAATCTGTGTCCCATGCGGGGTGCGCGGAAAGTACGAGTTGTTTTAATGAATTTACACGAAAATCGTTCTCGCCGATATTGAAATACATACGTTTGTCGGCGAGTTGCGCCATTCCCAGGAGCAGGGGGCGAATAAAATGATATGCCTCGTCGTAGTCCATTGCCGACGAACCCATGTATTGGCTGATGGTCGTGAGACCGCAAGCGCGCCGCACAATGTACGCGGTTTGGTTTTTTTCAAATACGTCGATAATCGGGTGAATCGACGTGTCTCGGATGTCCTTTACTGCCATGCCGCGCGCAACAAAATCGTCGCGGTCGGTGATGAACTCCTTTGTAAATCGCTCGGAGAAGCTAAGCGTGCCGTCGTCCTCGCGCTTTACCATGTACGTGGGGAAAAACTCGGTAATAACCAGTTCTTCTCCGTTTTCGTTCTTTGCTTTGTAGTGGGTTAAATAATTGTCTCCTCCGATGCCTCCGATTAGGCTATACGGTTTTACGTCTATGGGCAGAGCCATTATCTATCACCTCGGAAGGATTATATCATTTATTTTTGAAAATGCAAAACAGAATCGATGATGTTGGTGGCATTAACCCCATTGAGTAACATCATCAAACAGCATCGATTGCGCACGA
>JGI24703J35330_11748397_pt1 | contig 15326 bp, 13 predicted proteins | sample TergutNt197P1_FD_35330 | JGI IMG/M metagenome (IMG submission 35330) | reverse complement strand
TGTTTAACCCTACACATTTTAGATTTCAGACCACCGGATTCAGCGGAGCGGGCGGCAGACTCGGCGGGTCTGTAACGCCTAACAATCGAAGCGTGATGAGCGTGATCGTCCCGGGTCGCACTTATTTGGCAGGGGCTACGAGCAATATTTATACGGGTGACAGGTGGCTCCAAGCATTGGAAGAAGGAGATGTCTATACACATGGGCTGGAACCTTCTGTGTTTGAAATGTTGGAGACTGCCGCCGCACTTATACGTGGGGCTACACATGTAGATTTCGGGTCGTCCTTGCCCTTGGCAGATGTGTGGTTGCTTAACAATCTGCCTATGGAAGATTTGCCCAGACTGCATTCGCGTATGTTTTCTGTGGTTGGCGTATGGTCAGAAGATGCATGGCGAAGCCTCTACTGGCATACTTATATGCCGATGGATACGATAACAGTAACACAAGGCCAAAACCGCACAGGCACAGTGTTTTTGCCGCCTCGTGCGACAGCACTTAGGTTTGCCGAGACTTCTTTCGATTACGCGCCTTATGTACAGGTGTTGCCTTCAGGCGATATGCAGACCCCCGATTTTATGTCGCGGGGTGCGGGTTATCATGTGCGGTTTTTAAATGTGGACACGCAGATTTCTTTTATAGAGTACATCCTGCATGGTACAAATGAGGGGGTCTACGTAAGCAGGACAGGCAGGCGACCACTATTGCCGTCGATGGGCGGGAGGAGTGCGCAACTTCCCATACTCGTCATGCCTATGCCGAATTTGGCCATACGGGATTTCGGAACGATTGCTGACGCTAGGCATATGGTTACGGTCTACGCAACAAGAGTAAGACCCGGCCGTCACGTTGAACCCTTGTCGCAAACACCCGGCATAGAGGGATTTATTGAATTGATTGACATGTACTTCGACGGCTCCATCCACTATGTCTACGATTCACAAGGATTTATGCGTTTGCTGGATACCTTCTCTACAGAAATCCTCGCCGAGTACTCACGTCAAGTACGTGAGCATTTTATGCAAGTCCCCGACATCACACCACAGCGTGTTTTTGACATCACCCGTGACATCGTTTATGGGCTGGATAATGATTTTGCAAGGGTGACGGCTATTCGAGATTTTTTATTGCAATTTCCATACACACTTAGCCCTGTTGCCGTGCCGCGTGGGGTTTGTTTTGTAGACTTCTTCCTCTTCGAAGGGCAAGAAGGATATTGCACATATTTCGCCAGTGCTATGGCAGTGATGGCGCGGATAGCGGGAGTGCCTTCGCGTTATGTAGAAGGCTTTGTCACCCCACCACCTGTTGCACTCGGCGAACCTGTGGCCATCACAAACCGTATGGCTCATGCATGGGTAGAGGTCTATCTTGAGGGCTTCGGTTGGAAAACAATAGAGGCTACCCCTACCTACGCATTATTGATGAGTCCGGCCCCTCTACCGGCCCAAGTAATGACCGGCTCATCATGGACGGATGCCGACTTTATGGATAGGATGTATGACATAATGAGCGACTGGGAAATCGAGCAAGAGCAAATCTTTTTTCGCCCATACATCCCTACGACAGCAGAAGAAATTCCCGAGCCTGAATCACAGAGCATTATACCCATCATATTGGTTGGGGCGGTTTTTTCCATATTGCTAATCGCATTTTTAGCCATGCGCCTTCGTATAAACAATAACAAATTAATAAATCAACCCCCGCGCGAACAAGTGCTAATCTACTTTCATGCCCTCATTGATATTATCACTTACTACACAAAACCCCTGACCCCTTCTGAAACAGAAAAAGCTTACGCTGCCCATATGGGCAAACGCTTTGCCTTTAGAAGCGATACTGTATTTTTACATGACATCATAGCCCTCTACTACAAGGCAAAATACTCCCCCGCAGAAATCACGCAGGACGAGGCCGCCCTCATGAAAGAGGCTCACGAAGATATGTTGCTTCTTTTGCGCAGTATGCGACACAGGTATCAGTTTTTCTATTTAAGGCATATACGGAGACTGGGTTGTATTTCAGGGAGTGGCCGGAATACAGTGTAGATGTTTTGGTCTGAACCGCTCAAACCCGCATATATAGCCACGAACAACGACTTCGGCCACTCCTGTATTTCACTTAGGGCTTGCATAAAACCCTATACAATATTACAATTATGACAAATGTTAAGAATATGTCACAACCGAGAGTGGAGGCTCATACAGTGAACGAAGTTTTAAAAGCCATCGCAGACCGCAACAGTTGCCGCGATTTTTCCCCACAGCCGCTTAGTGACGCGCATATTGCGGAGCTTGTAAAAGCCGCATTAGCTGCCCCCAGTGCAATGAATCTCCAACCTTGGCATATAATCGTCCTCACCGACAAACAATTAATCGAAGAGCTTGATAACGAAATCATGGAATATATAAAACATGACGAAGAATGGCATAAGCGTTTTATGGATAGAGGCGGCACGGTTTTTTATGATTCGCCTTGTATTATTTTTATAGCGCAAGACGGCTCTGATGCCGCACCACTTGACTGCGGGATTGTAAGCCAAAACATCGCGCTCGCCGCACATTCCATGGGACTCGGCAGCGTGATATGCGGGATGGCACGCTACTCCCTCGTAGGCGAAAAAGGCGATGATTTCATGCGGCGTTTAAAATTTCCGCAGGGATATACATTCGGCATGAGTGTATGCGTAGGTAAAACCCAAACAGACAAAGTACCACATGACTTGGATATGAATAAAGTGACATATATAAGGTAGAGGACTGATGACCCATGGGTGATGTATTTAAGGAGCAAATCGTAAAACGCGAAAACACCTTTAAAGACACGCTTATACGTGTGTTTTTATGGATTTTGGTATTGCTTGTCGGCATTATTGTCCTACTTATCAACGCACAGCTCGGGGTTATTGTCATCTTCGCGTTAGGTTTTGGTGCGCGTTTTCTTATGGGTTATCTTAACGTGGAGTATGAGTATGTTTTTACAAACGGGGAACTGGATATTGACATCATCTACGATAGGTCGAGGCGCAAGCGTATTTTTTCTTCTCATGTAAAGCAGTTTGAACTCATGGCATATCATGACGACAAAAATCATGAGTCTGCCCTCAGTACCGCACAAGAAACACGCGACTACTCCAGCGGCGTACCCGGCCCGAGCACATATGTTTTTCTCACCGCACATGAGAGCAAAAAATTAAAAATAATAATCGAGCCAAACGACAAAATGCTTAAAGCCATAAGCACGGTACTTACACGTAACAAACTACATCTGCGCCCGGGCGTTATTTTGACATCATAGGAGGTATGACAAATGGAAAAAATAATCGGTAACGGCCTCACCTTTGACGACGTACTCATTGTCCCGGAGTTTTCAGACATACCACCTGCACATGTGGATACATCTGTGCGCCTTGCGGATAATCTTACATTAAAGATTCCTTTTTTATCTGCGGGAATGGACACAGTGACAGAAAGCCAGATGGCAATAGCAATAGCACGTTGTGGCGGACTCGGCATCATCCACCGCCATATGCCCATCGCCACCCAAGCCAGCGAAGTAGACCGAGTAAAACGTAGCGAACACGGTGTCATCACCGACCCTTTCCACCTATCACCAAATCACTATGTGTATGAAGCTGACAAGCTCATGGGCAAATATCGTATTTCCGGCGTTCCCATCATTGAGCATGACAAACTCGTGGGCATTATCACAAACCGCGACCTACGTTTTGAAACGGATTACAGCAAAAAAGTCTATGAGGTGATGACTAAGGATAATATAATCACCGCACCCGTAGGCACCACCTTAGAAGAAGCAAAAAAAATTCTTACTCGCCACAAAGTAGAAAAGCTCCCCATCGTAGACGAAAACGGCTACCTTAAAGGGCTAATCACCATAAAAGATATAAATAAATCCGTGAAATATCCTCTCTCTGCTAAGGACGAACTCGGCCGTCTCATCGTAGGCGCGGCAGTGGGCATAAAGGACGACTACATGGAGCGCGTCCATGCACTTGCAAAGCGCAAGGTTGATGTCATCGCACTGGAAGTTTTCCATGGTCATGCAAAGGACGTACTCTCTGCCATCCGCTCCATAAAGGGCGAGTTTCCGAATATAACACTCATTGCAGGCAATGTCGCAACTCCGGAAGCCACATTGCAACTAATCGAAGCAGGAGCCGACATTGTAAAAGTGGGCATAGGCTCGTCCTCTGTTTCCACAAAACGGATGATTGCAGGTATGGGAGTACCACAAATCAGCGCAATCATGTACTGCGCCGAGGTGGCAAAGGCCAAAGGTATTCCCATAATAGCCGATGGCGGCATCCGCTTTAGTGGCGACATTTCAAAGGCTCTCGCCGCAGGTGCAAGCGCGTGTATGATGGGCAACCTTTTTGCAGGATGCGAAGAAAGCCCGGGTACGACAGAACTATTCCAAGGCAGAAAATATAAAGTATATCGCGGGATGGAGTCCTCCGTCTACGATGAGCCGGAAATCACTGCATTGGAAAATGACACCGACCACCCACGCCCTACAAGCATAGTAATATCACGTGGCGTAGAAGGAAGAATCACTTACAAAGGCAACCTGTCCGATGTGTTACAGCAGCTTCTGGGCGGTCTGTCAGTAGGTATGAGCTATGCAGGTTGTCGCTCCATCGGGGAACTTCATGACAAGGCTCGCTTTGTCCAAGTCACCCCCGCAGGCCTACGCGAAAGCCACCCCCATGACATCCAAATAACAAGAGAGTCACCAAATTATAATATGGTATAGAAAAGAGGAACATCAAAATGGCAGGTTTAACAAAGAAACATATCAAGGACGGAGTAATAGAAAACCTCCGTACAGCGTACCGCAAAACCATCGCCTCGGCGAGTAACGAACAAATCTACAACGCAGTGGCAATGACAATTAAGGACCTCGTTTCCGAAAACTGGATTAAAACGCACGAACATTTCGAAAAAAATGACGTAAAAACCGTCTATTACTTATCCATGGAGTTTTTGATGGGGCGTTTTATGGGTAACGCGATTTTAAACCTTTCGCTCACAGATACAGTAAAGGAGGCTCTCGACGAGCTGGGTATTGATATTAATCTCGCAGAAGAATCCGAACCCGACCCCGGTCTCGGTAACGGCGGCCTTGGACGTTTAGCGGCCTGTTTCCTTGACTCTCTATCTACTATGGGCTATCCCGCCTACGGTTGCGGCATCCGCTACCACTACGGAATATTTGAACAACACATAGAAAACGGATACCAAGTAGAAAAACCCGACAACTGGTTGCGCCATGGAGACCCATGGGGAGTGCGCCGCGACGAGTATGCACGCGAAATCAAATTTGGCGGACGCGTAATTTCTGTTAAAGGCGATGACGGCAACTTCCACTTTGATTTAGAAAACTACCAAAGTGTAATGGCCGTACCCTTCGACTATCCCGTCATCGGATATGACACAAAGGTCGTAAACACACTACGCCTATGGGATGCAGAACCTGTTAACCGCTTCGACCTGCAAAGTTTTAACCAAGGACAGTACGAGCGTGCAGTCGAAGAACAAAACCTTGCACGCAATCTTTCTTCGGTGCTATACCCTGCCGATGACCATGTGTCAGGCAAGGAGCTTCGCCTTCGCCAGCAGTATTTCTTTATTTCTGCTACGGTACAGCGTGTACTTGAACAGTTTAAGGAGCGTCACGGTAATAAATTCGATAAGCTCGCTGACTATGTACAGTTCCAACTAAACGATACTCACCCATCACTTGCTGTTGCAGAGCTTATGCGTGTACTGTTAGACGTTTACCATCTCGAATGGGATGTGGCATGGGACATCACCCGCGCTACATGTGCGTATACAAACCATACTTTATTAAGTGAAGCTTTAGAAAAATGGCCTGTAGAAATTTTTAGCCGCCTTCTGCCTCGCATTTATATGATAGTAGAAGAAATCAACCGCCGTTTTTGCGCACATCTCATAGAGTGGTATGGCAATGACCCCGAAAAAATCCGCAAAATGGCAATCTGTGCAGACGGTCAAGTACGTATGGCACATATGGCAATAGTAGGCGGCCACTCTGTAAACGGTGTAGCAGCCATCCATTCCCAAATTCTAAAGGATATAGAACTCCGTGATTTCTACGAAGTCTATCCCGGAAAGTTCAACTCAAAAACAAACGGTATAACACCACGCCGCTGGATTGCAAAATGCAATCCGGGTCTATCCAAGCTAATCACCACCACCATCGGTAACGAAAAATGGATTTCTGACCTCAGCCAACTCGCAAAACTTAAACCAAAGGCTACAGACGCAGCATTCCAAACCGATTTTATGAAAATAAAACGCGCAAACAAAGTAGACCTTTCAAACTACTTCCGCAGTAAATACGGCATAGGTGTAGACCCTGATTCAATTTTCGATATACAGGTAAAACGTTTGCATGAGTATAAACGTCAACTCCTATGCATTTTCCACGTAATAGATATGTACAACACAATAAAAATGAATCCAAACATTGACGTATGGCCGCGCACATATATCTTCTCTGCAAAAGCCGCCGCCAGCTACCACCGCGCAAAACTTATCATCAAACTAATCAACTCCGTAGCAGATATTGTAAACAATGACCCCACCATCGATGGGCGCATACAAGTTCTCTTTGTACCCAACTACTGCGTCTCCCTCGCAGAAAAACTCGTACCTGCCGCCGATGTTTCTGAGCAGATTTCTACAGCAGGCAAAGAGGCAAGCGGCACGGGTAACATGAAGTTTATGCTAAACGGTGCAGTCACCATAGGTACACTGGATGGCGCGAATGTGGAAATGCTCGAAGAAGTAGGCAAAGACAACATGTTCATATTTGGTATGACGGCAGAAGAAGTCCACGCACTCACCCAGTCAGGCAACTACGCACCTTGGGATCTGTACAACATGGACTTTAATATCCGCAACGTCCTTACCACACTCATAAACGGTACCCTCGACCCCAACCATGACCTCTTCCGCGAACTCTACGACGCTATGCTAAACGGCTATGGTGGTGCAAGACCCGACGAATATTACGTGTTGCAAGACTTTGCCGCATACAAAAAAGCCCAAGCCGATGTAGACTTAGCCTACAAAGACCAAAGCCGCTGGGCTCGCATGGCAATAATGAACACAGCATCATCAGGCAAGTTCTCCAGCGACCGTACCATCAAAGAATACGCCGACGAAATATGGAAGCTTAAACCTGTCAAAATCAAATAAATACAAAATAATTGAGACCTTGGGACTCTGTCCCCTTGGCCTCGTCATTTGCGCACTCGCTATAGCGCAACTAAAATGATGGGGTCAAGGGAAGCCCCCAAGGTTTTAACTCTCTAAAAAGGAATAATTTTATGAAGAGTCAAAAAATGGTTGTTACGCTTATTGCTACGATATTGTTGATTGTTGGTGCAGTTGTTCTTGTAGTGCAGGTTATTGTGCCAAGGGTTGGTGAGTTCTCTGCATTGGCAGGGATAAGAGCTAACACTAATGTTGTAGATTTTCATACGCAATTTGGGCTTGATTCTGATGTGACACAGTTGATTTTTGACGGACAGTGGATTAGGGATACTGTGCCGCCGCTTGTGGATATTTTGGGTGGTGAACCGCATGTCTATTTACATGCGGATTTTTTGCGTGATTTTATTGACCCATTTGTTTTTTGGGATAATGGAGCAAGGGTGCTTTTTGTAAGCACTTTGTATGAGATGCTGGAGTTTGCACCGAGGCGTGAGTATGTTTTGGTTAATGGGTCACAGCGTCCTATAGATGATGCGGTCTTGATGAGAGATGGGGATGTTTTTGTACCTGTTTCTGTTGTGGAGGGGCTTTACGCGCTTAATGTGGAGTTCCATGACGAGTATAATATTGTGGTCGTTACTTCGTTATATGAGCCGATGACTACTGCATCAGTAAGAACAGGGTCGGCAGATGTGAGATATTGGCCTTCTTCTCGGTCGCCTATCGCTACGCGAATTTCGCAGGGCGAAGAAGTTGTGCTTTTTTTTGATATGAATGAAGAAGATTATATCGGTGATGAGACTGATAATTTTGTGCGTGTACGCACGCCGCAGGGTTTGCTCGGTTATATATTGATTACATCTTTGGAAGATATGAATACCGATGTGATGACCGCCGGGTGGCGAAATCTGATTTTGGATGGATTTATTGATAATACAGTCCACCACTCGAGGGTCTGGCAGGGCGACGAAAATATCAACCTGATATGGGAGCTAATATATCTGGCTGATGCTAATCGGGCGGCAATGGAGACACCACTGCATAACAGCGTCAATGTGGTATCGCCCACATGGTTTAGGATTGCACCTGAGGGTACGCATTTAAACTCTGTAGCGATAAGAGAATATGTAGACTGGGTGCATGAGCAGGGTGCATTGGTATGGCCGCTTGTTTTTGATGTCTGGTATACACAGAGCCGTGCGATGCTAACGGACAGGAATGCGCGGCGTATGGCAATAGAACAATTGATAGAGGCTGTTGATTTATTAAATTTGGATGGACTCAATATTGATTTCGAACATTTGACTGCGGCTGAAGGGCCTTATAAAATCCAGTTTTTGCGTGAGCTTGCGATACCTATGCGACAACGTGGGGCAGTGCTTTCTGCTGCGGTAAAGGTTCCGATTCCTGCTACGGCGTTTTATCGCAGGGATTTGATTGGCAAGACAGTGGATTTTGTTATGGTCATGACATATGACGAGCATTGGGCGACTTCGCCTGTTGCAGGGCCTAATGCGTCACTGCCTTTTGTGCGGCGCGGGGTCAGCAATATGCTACTCGAAGTCCCTGCCGAGCGGCTTATTATGGGCTTACCGTTTTACAATCGGATTTGGCGTGAGGTGGTCAGTACGGGTGAGGTTTCTCATTACCGTGCATTAGGTACAAATACCACAAGGCGTTTTTTTGAAGAACGTGGAGTAGTGTGGACATGGGATTTTGAAATAGGTTCGTATTTTGGAGAGGTTGCAGCATTCGAAGATGGAGAGACGGTTGTTTTTCGTGTTTGGTTGGAGTGTGGGCGTTCTATAGGCGAAAAAATGCATATCTTCTATGACAATAATTTGGCGGGTGTGGCAAGCTGGAGCCGCCTCCACGCAATAGATGAATTTTGGGAAGCAATTGGGAGGTATTTTTAATGGATGTGCAATATATGCATCCTTCGGAGCAACTTGTGTTGGTGATGAATCGCATTTATGAAAACGGAATGACGACCACCAGTGGCGGTAATCTCAGCATTTTTGATAACGAGGGTAATATATGGATAACACCTGCGTCTGTGGATAAGGGTAGCCTACGCCCGCGAGATATTTGTTGTATAAAACCCGATGGCACACCCGTGACGGACAATCTGCACGCACCTTCTATAGAGTGGCCAATCCATGCGGGGATTTATAAGGAGCGTCCGGATATTAAGGCTCTGGTACATGCACACCCGCCGTCGCTTGTTGCGTTTTCGTGTGCGCGGATTGTGCCAAAACTACGGCTTATTGATTATGTCTACACCTCACTGGGAAAAGTCGCACTCGCGCCATATGCTTTGCCAGGTTCTTTGGAACTTGGGGCAAAAATAGCCGCGTCTTTTGCCGAAGGATATAATCTTGTACTTATGGAAAACCACGGCGGTATGGTGGGTGCAATAAATATTTCAGAAGCATTTAGAAGATTTGAAATGCTTGAGACACTGGCTACAATACAAATTAATGCAAACAAACTGGGCGCACCACGCGCCTTACGCAATATACAAAAACTCACAAGCCCACCGCTTTCTTCATTTATCCCTTCTTCTGCGACACCTGCCGAGTGTGCGGCGCGCCGCGATATGGTAAAGCTGGCACATCGCGCATACAAGAAGGATATTTTGAGTGCGGCTATGGGCAATATTTCTTTTCGATTGGACGAAAACAGCTTTTTAATCACGCCAAAATCTAAAGACCGTAATCACCTGACAGAAGACGACATCGTATTGGTACGCAACATGCACGCGGAAGAACATAAGACACCATCCTTTGGTGTATGGTTGCATAAGGCGATTTTTGATACGCATCCTGATGTCAACGCCATCATGTCGGCCTGTCCGCCGCACGCGATGGCATTTGCAATTACAGAGGCAGAGTTTGATACCCGCACCATCCCCGAGAGCTACATCTATCTGCGCCAAGTACAGCGTGTGGCATGGGAACGTCTGCTGGGCGACCCACAGGAGATAGCAAAACTGATTTCGCCCGTCACACCCGTCCTAATGCTCGAAAACAGCCAAATACTGGCTACAGGCGATACCCTCATACGAGCATTCGATAGAGTAGAAGTGGCCGAGGCCACCGCCCGCTCCATCATCGCCACAAAAAGCATAGGCGACATAACGCATATTTCGGAACATGAGGTCGAGGAGATAAACACGGCATTTAGGCTGCCCCGTTAAGGAGACTGAGCATGTACAACGAAACAAAAAAAATGTACTCAGAGATTGGCATTGATACCGAGGCAGTTATCGACGCACTGGACAAGATTCCTATTTCTGTGCAATGTTGGCAGGGCGATGATGTCCGAGGTTTTGAAAAAATATTTGGTAGTGGCGGCGGGATTCAGGTAACGGGCAATCATCCGGGACGTGCAAGGAACGCAGAAGAGTTGCGGGACATGCTGGACGCGGCGTTCGCGCTTATTCCCGGCGCAAAAAAAGTAAATTTGCACGCCATGTACGGCGATGTAGAAAATGTTAAACGAGATGAGATGGAGCCTTGTCATTTTAAAGACTGGGTAAGCTTTGCACGAGAAAGGAAAATAGGGCTGGATTTTAACCCGACGATGTTTGCTCATCCCCATGCGTCGGACGGATTAACATTGAGCCATCCCGATAGCGGAATCCGAAATTTTTGGATAGAACATGTGAAGAGATGTCGTGAGATTGCGGCATATTTTGGGCTTACACTGGGACAACTAAGTATAATGAATCTGTGGATACCCGATGGATATAAAGATACCCCTGCCGACCAGCTCACACCACGGCAACGGCTGGAGGCTTCTTTAAATGAGATTTTTAAAGAGAGTTACAAATCCGATGCAATAATCGACTCACTGGAAAGCAAGCTTTTTGGTATTGGACTGGAGGGCTATACCGTTGGCAGTCATGAGTTTTATATGGGTTATGCTGTAAAGAACAATCTCGCACTTTGTTTGGACTCGGGGCATTTCCATCAGACAGAGCTTGTATCGGCTAAGTTGTCAGCTATTTCGTTATTTGTGTCAAACATTGTATTGCATGTTTCGCGTCCCATGCGATGGGACAGTGACCATGTTGTGCTACTCGATGATGAAACGATTTCAATTGCCAAAGAGATTGTCAGACATGGTTTGCTTGATAGGGTGCATATCGGGCTGGACTATTTTGATGGCTCCATAGACCGTGTGACCGCATGGGCAATAGGTGCAAGGAATATGCGCAAGGCGTTATTGATTGCTCTTTTAGAGCCTTATCAGGCATTGCAAGAAGCAGAAAGAGAGTTTGACTTTACAAAGAGACTGCTTGTCATGGAGGAGATTAAGACCCTACCATGGCAGTCCGTTTGGGACGAGTATTGTGAGCGGAAGGAAGTACCGGGGAGGATATTGAAATGCAAATAAAAATAACAAAGACTACAACGCCAAAGGACAAACCAATGGGCAACTTAGGGTTTGGGCGCAATTTTACTGACCATATGTTTATCATGGACTACACTGATGGTGTGGGATGGTATGACGCACGTATTGTGCCATATGGCAATCTGGAGTTTTCTCCCGCATGTATGGTACTGCATTATGGGCAGGAGACATTCGAGGGAATGAAGGCATATGCGGATGCTGATGGCAATCATTATTTATTCCGTCCGGAGATGAACGCCCGCCGTTCCAATATGTCTAATGCACGCACATGTATCCCGGAGTTTCCCGAAGAAGATTTTGTCACTGCAATAAAAACATTGGTAAAACTCGATGCGGACTGGATACCCGAAGGTAAAGACAGCTCGTTGTATATTAGGCCGTTTTTTATCGCAACAGACCCTTTTGTTGGGGTTGCGATTTCCAAGACATACAAATTTATCGTGATTATGGCTCCTGCGGGAGCGTATTATGGCGACCTAAAGCCCGTCGCTATCCGCGTAGAGGATGAATATGTACGCGCCGTAAAAGGCGGCACAGGCCGCGCAAAAACAGGTGGTAACTACGCCGCCAGCATGGCCGCCCTTTCACGCGCACAGGCAGAAGGCTGTGCCCAGGCTATGTGGCTCGACGGCATCGAGCGCAAATATATAGAAGAAGTAGGCACGATGAATATTTTCTTTAAAATCGGCGAAAAGGTCATCACCCCTGCATTAAACGAAAGTATTTTACCGGGCATTACACGCGACAGTATTATCACATTATGCAAGGACTTTGACCTAACTGTAGAAGAACGCCCGATTGCCATAGATGAACTACTGGCCGCCGCAGACTCAGGTCATCTGGTCGAAGCTTTCGGCACAGGTACAGCGGTTGTAATTTCTCCTGTAAATAAATTGCGCTACAAAGGTCGCGACATAGTAATCGGCAATGGAGAAGCGGGCGAACTTAGCAAAAAACTATACGACACCCTGACAGCAATCCAACGAGGTGGCGCACCCGATAAATTTTGCTGGCGACATAAAATATGAAAAAAAGTACCCATGGTGGTGCATATGTTATTGTAGTCATGTCGTCGTTGATTATACTCACGCTTGTACTTACAGCCCTTACAGTAACAGTGGCGAGCCGCAATATTACGGCGCGATACGGCTATTTTTATGGCATGTATGACCTTGCTGTCTATGGCAACGATTTGGTTTTTTCTATGATGCAACAAACAGAGTATGAAGATTTGCATTTTTATTTTTCTAATTTTTCACATGCATGGGAGCTTGGAATAAACATCGGGGACATCCGTGATGAATTTTTTGCAAACACCACTACTCGTCCCACCACGGGAGGGTTTTACATAACGACTCTCATCCAACGATACGCAGACGAATTTTTTCACGAGATGGAGGTACGTTCCCGCGTAAAAATTCTTGACGATTACACGCTTTCAGTGGTAGAGTTGTTAAGAATTGCAGATTAAGAATAGCAAATAAAAATGTCGAGGTGGCATATGCTCGCGTCTTACTTAACCCCCGATTATTATTATGAGTCGGTTTTTCTCATCCCATATGATGAACTGTGGAAAAATAACATAAGAGGCATCATCTTTGATATAGACAATACTTTGACGCGCTTTGACGAAAAAGAGCCTTCTGCAAAAATTGTAGGGCTATTAAACAAGCTTGAACGCATGGGCTTTCGTATTTGCCTTGTAACAAATAACACAAACCGCCGCCTACATCGTTTTAGCGAAAAGTTAAGCCTTCCCGGCATTGCAAATGCAATAAAACCACTGACACGCGGTCTGCACTATGCAATGCAAACCATGGGAACAAAGCCCGAAAACACAGTAATCGTAGGCGACCAAGTGCTTTCTGATATTTGGGCAGGAAAAAATGCGCGTATAAAAACTATTTTGGTAAAACCTATATCCGAAAATGACTTTTGGTTTGTAAAAGCAAAAAGAATAATCGAGCGCAAAATCTTGCGTAAGTATTTCGAAGAAATGAATATATGAACAAGGGCATCACACTGATTGAGCTTACCCTTGCTATGGCAATAGTGGTCACGGCACTGGCAATTGTCATCAGTGCATCAGGCAGAAATAATGACTACCGCTCTGTATACAATGCCGCACGCATTCTGCAAGCGGACATGCGTTACACACAGCGCAGAGCGGTGACAGAAGGCCGCAGATTTTATGTATTTTTTGAGCTGGAAAACAATGTTTACCACATCGGCACACGCGCACCCGTAGTTTATTATCACACAAAAGAATTGCCGTATGGTGTTATATTTTCACCTACATCCTTCAACCAAAACGGCAATCTTGCAGGATTTTTGCCGCGAGGCACTCCCTCACAGGCAGGCACTATTGCATTACAAAAGGGAAGATACCGCAGACGGCTAACGGTTACACCGGCCGGCGGGAGAGTAGAAATCCAACCGGTGGATATAATAGGAGGTTAGTTTATGGAACAAGTAATGCATAATTACATGGAGGACATCGTCCGTGCAAAAATGCCGGATGTTTTAAAAAGTATGCCCGACATCTGTAATTGCGAACGATGTGAACTGGACAGGATGGCATATGTGCTAAACAACAGCCCGCCAAAATATGTAGTAACATCAAAGGGCAAGCTATACGCAAAGCTAAACGTACTGCAAGGCCAGTTTGACGTAGACATCGTTAGACTCATAACAGACGCGGCGGTACGAGTAGACAATAACCCACGCCACGACGATGACATGTAAATAAAGGGTAGGAGGAATTTTAATGATTTCAGCAGGAGAATTTAGAAACGGAATAACAATAGAATTTGAGGGCGCGTTGTATATCATCAACGACTTCCAGCATGTAAAGCCGGGCAAAGGTGCGGCCTTTGTGCGTTCTACACTAAAAAACCTGGAAACAGGCGCGACGGTAGAAAAAACCTTTCGCCCGTCAGAAAAAATGCCACGCGCTCATATAGACCGCCGAGATTTGCAATATCTGTATAATGACGGCACACTTTATTATTTTATGGACAATGAGAGCTATGAACAATTGGAAATCAATGCTTCTGATGTAGGCGACAACCTCGTTTTTGTAAAAGAAAACGAAACAGTACAGGTGCTGATGCATAATGGCCGTATCTTTGGTATCGAGCCGCCACTGTTTGTTGAACTGGAGATTACCGAAACAGAACCCGGATTTAAGGGCGACACAGCACAGGGCGCGACAAAACCGGCCACAGTAGAAACAGGCGCGTCGGTAAAAGTCCCCCTGTTCATAAGCATTGGCGAAAAAATAAAAATCGACACTCGCACAGGCGAATATCTCGGCCGTGTATAAGGGGAGTGCCTGAATCGCGCTGGGTGGGGGCGCGATTCGGACACTCCCCATATAAGTGACATGTTGAAAATAAATTTTTCCAACATAAAAAATCTCTACCCGCAAATAATACTCATGTAGCAAATGCAACTTATGCTATACGAAATTTGAAGGGAGAGATTAGTTGTGTCAAGAAATAAAGCAGTAGTACCGGGCGCAAGAGCTGCCCTGGACGCATTCAAATATGAAGTTGCTAACGAAATCGGCGTACCTTTGAAACAAGGATATAACGGCGACCTCACCTCTGCACAAAACGGCAGCGTTGGCGGCTATATGGTTAA
>JGI24703J35330_11748398_pt1 | contig 15346 bp, 16 predicted proteins | sample TergutNt197P1_FD_35330 | JGI IMG/M metagenome (IMG submission 35330) | reverse complement strand
CCTACAAATTTTTTGTTAGGCATTTTCACTAGAAGGGCTATCACTCCCCCTGTAAGCGAGCTAAAGAAACCAGCTATTGTTGCTAAAATTATGATTCTTACTATCTCTGGGGTATTTTCAAACATAAATAACTCCTTAGTTAGGTACAAACATTAAATCATGAACATTCCCACCAATTGTGAAACGTAAACGGTATTCATTATCTGCTACGATATAATGTAAATTTCCTCTTTGATATGAACTTTGTGTATTGTCAGTTGCTTCTGGATTATCATCAATTCCTAAGTGTGGTAATAACTCCATAAAGTTAATACGAGGACTACCTTGTTGCGTTGAACCAGCGTATAAATGGTGATGCCATATGCCATCAGCAAAACTAGGATGATCCTCAGATGGGTTTGTTGAAGCTGTGATAACTGTATCTCCAACTTGTATTAATACACTTCCTCCTTGTAATTCGCCGACAAAAGTGAGTTGTGATCCTATAAAATCTGCTGGAATGTCTGATGGAAGATCATTTTGTAATTCATCATTTATATATAAGCGATCAACGGAATATATAGCTCGCTGTTGAACTTCATTATTTGATGTGTTTGTTGCGTTATTGTTGCTACATGCTGTAAATGTAATTGCAACAAATCCTAATATAATTGTATATAATATTTTTTTCATTTTAAAAACTCCTTCTTATTTTAATTAAATTCTTATTCTTCGTCCTGACATCCTTTACATAAACAATCGATTTGATGTCTTAGTTCTTTTAATGTTTCTTGAACTTTTTGTTTAGAAATTCCTAAGGCTTTAGCAATGTCGCGAATTCCGGCATCACCCATTCTTATGTTTAAGATTTCTTCACCAATTCCTGCTTTCCAGCCATTATAGGTATATTCGAGTTTAAATGATTTAGCATCACAACTTTTTTCTTTACATAGATATCGTTGTTCACCCTTGGATGTCTTGCCATTTTTAGCAATATTCGTTCCAGTACATTCTGGACAATTAACCTCGGTACTAGTCATAATTATCCTCCTTTCTTTTGCTCAATATTATAGATGATAAACAATATATGTTCTGCTTATCACAAAAATCACACTTTTAGGACAACTAAACAAGTTTATCACACTTTTAGGACGTTGTCAATAACAAAATCACACTTTTAGGACGTTGTCAATAACAAAATCACACTTTTAGGACGAATTAAAAAAGATGCACTCAAAAAGTAAGCACCTAGTTTAAGAAATATTACCAATATTTTTCAATTTCGAATTTAAAATTAAATAGTTGATTATAAAAGAAATAACATATAAAAATAAGATGATTACCATTATTTGAACAAAAGGTATTTTAATTCTCATGGCTTGTAAAAAGTCATAATGAGTTAATTGTTGAAAACCAAATGCAACTTCCATAAGCATAGACTGTGGTATATCGTTGTAAGTTAAATTTCGTTCAAATATAGTTAATTGATTTTTAACGATTGTCTGCAACAAACGATTAGTGAATAAAGGAGCGAGAGATACCGAGAACAAAGTTCCACAAAAAAATATGAAAAAATTTTTTAATACATTTTGTTTAATAATGTAATTTCTGTTTTCTCCTAAAATTTTGTAAACTTTTAATTCTTGTTCTTCATTATAACTGCTCGCAAATAAGAGCAACGTAATTATTACGATCGCAAATAAAATAGCAAATATTGCAACAATATTTGTAATTCGGGAGATAATTGTATTAACATAAATTATAGGTGAAAATCGATTAGAATAATGAAAGTATGTTCATTAATAATATTGTGATAATTTAAATAGTCTAGCGCATATCTCAAAAAATCATTTTTTTCTGTATACGAATTTAAAATAAAATGTGTTGTAATTAATCCAACTGAGATATTTCCGGTTAAAAGCGTTTCTGGTAAATAAATAGATGCAAAATGTTTTAAAGAATTTACAAAACTGCTCGGAACATAAATTTCATTTTCATTCTTATTTTGTTGAATAGAGTATAAAGATGTTAAATGATCGTTCAACCCAATTAATTCAGGACGTTCTATGAAATCTCTTATGCCAATAATTTCAATTTGAAAATTTAACTTTTCTGAACTTTCCATACTAAGAAAAAATGAATCCCCAACCCAAATATTATTATGGGTTGCAAAAGACTTCGAAATAATTGCTTTTGAAAAATTGCTATTTAAATCGTGTATCATTTCATGCTCCGTAAAAATCCTTCCAGCTATTAATTCTAAATCTCCATTTTCTATAAATATTATTTCTGGATTACGAAAACCAGTTAGATTATGTTCTTTAATGAAAAAATTATATAACGCAAATTCATTTTGTATTTTTGACAATCTAGTTTCATTAATATATTGTGTTACTTCATCACTCATCAAAATCCCGTTAAAATGATTTTGGGATTCATAATGTAAAACACTAGGATGTTCACCGAGATTATTGATCAGTTCGTAATAATGAATGTGTATCAATTTGTCGGATGATTTTGTGAAGTGGTTAATAGTGATTAATGCTGGGTATTTTTCATTCAGTAGTGTGTATGAATTCCTTACAGTGTTATTAACTAACATAATTCCTATAATTAGAAAAAAAAGCACAGTTATGATTAACATTTTTATAATAGAATTTATTTTATTTCTTTTAATCGAAATCCATATTTTCAAAAAAACATTCACGAGTTTCACCAACTTTTGTAGTTTAAAAAAAGCAAAAAAATACAATAGTTTTCTATTGTATTTTATTTAAGCTTTAGCATGCCCAAACTTGAGAAGATCGAATTCTATAAGTCGAAATATATCCTATAATTGTATTACCATTTGTAGCTCTAACGCTTACTCTAGTTCTACCGTTTGCAACACTTCCCATTAGTTCAACTTTTATTAAAAATCGGTATAAGCGAGAAAATAGTAAAGATTACGACAAGTATGATAACGATAATATTAAAAACAAATATTTGAAAAATCGACATTTCTACAATAAAGTAATCCATTAATTCAGTAGGACTAAGTTGAGGAACTGTTAATCCGAAAGTTAATTCAAGTTCACTATATGGCATAGTTTTACTATATTCATAAAAATGCGTTAATTCATTTTTAAATAATAATCGAGCTATGTGATTTGTCAACCCTCTAGCGAATAGAAATGAACTAATTATTGCAATAATTGAATATATTAATAGTTCGCACGTAATAAATATAATACAACGAATTTTATCCATTCCCATCAATAGATAAATTTTTATTTCTTTTTCACGCATCTTAATAAAAATTTCGATACTTAATATTAATATGATGCTACCAATGATAAATGAAAAAATTTTAAAATTAATCATCACTTCTTTCATTGAATTTGTTGCATGCGATAATTGTGCGAATCTATCGGATAAATCTATACTAAATGCACCATTCGGATCAAAATTTTCTGGTGGTGGCATTAAACTTTGAACAATTTCTAAAAATTCGGCTGAATAAATTGGATCTTTCAGAATAAAATGAGCTTGAATTGGGTTGATTATATACTCACCTCGATAGTAATAAATAATATCTATAATTTCTTCTATCACCCAATTTGGGACAAAAATACGATTCGCATGAACCTCTTGAATCCACGAATAAACGCTATCACTCAGAAATACCTCTTGATTATTAAAATCCCAAATTCCTACAATAGTGAAGGTTAAAAAGTGCAATTCTTCTTTATCTAAATCTACTGGTCCAATAATCGATGGTCGATTTGAAATTCTAACACCAAACTGAATTTCATCTCCAACAGATAGATTGTTATTTATTGCGAATGAATTTGAAATAATCACTACTGGATTTTGGTTATTTATTGATATCATTTCATAATAATAAAACATCTTTCCATCGATTAAATCTATATCTCCGTACTCGAAATAAAATATATTTTCTTGCGAAAAGCCTTTAAGATTAAACGGTACATATAACTCTCCTTTAGGAGGAAGATTTACAGTAGTACTAGCTGAAGGTCTTAAATATTTACTAAGTACACCTGCACTTAAAGAGTAATTATAAGATTTTAAACCATGAAATTTTGATAAAGGGTTAATAACATTATCTAAAAAATCAATTTTTCTATTAATAGTGTTGATATCCTGTTTAAAAGTGTGCTGGATACTTACAATTGTAGGTAGATTTCTTCTCACTCTAATTTCGGTATTATTAAATGCTTTATATGAAAATATTGAAAACAGAATAAATGTGGCAGTTATAGTGAGTGATAGTGAAAAGAGGATTATTTTTATCAAATTACCTCTCATATTAATTATTAGGTGCTGGTAGAATTTCATAATTTTCCTCCAAAAATAATTAAATCAGCTATACAAATATTGTATAATTGATTTAATTTTTAACCTCGATGCCAACCAATAGCTGAAACATAAATATACCCAACTATTTCATGAGTTCTATACCAACCGCGCACTCTTACTCTATTATTAGTAGTCGTTCCAAGTACTGTTACTCTTTGTCCTGCATTAAACGATCCAATTCTTACATTTAAAGTCGAAGCAACAAATACAGTTGTATTATTTAGTACCGTCTCTATTGAAATTTTTTCAACCGATTGATACTGTAATGTTACTTTATTTGAAGATACCGGCGTTGTGAAAATACTAGTCACTAAAAATGCCGAAAGCAACATTAGAAATAATGTTTTTTTACACTTTTTTTTCGTAAAAAACAACCCCCTATAAAATTATAATATAATTTTACCACATATAGATTTACTTTACCACGACATTTATGTCGGGTTTTTAAAATTTATTTATTTTTTTATAAATAATTTATTGACTTCGGTTTGCGTTTACAATAAAATGAACTTATAATAATACTTAGGGGGGTTATTAATGAATTTGAATAAAAAAGAGTTAGGTTTAAAAATTAAACAATATAGAAAATTACAAAAAATCACTCAAGAAAATTTATGTGGTGATGAAGCTATCTTAACCACAAGACAATTACAACGCATTGAAAACGGAAAAAACCTTCCATCGTTAGAATCCTTTCTTTATATTGTGAAGCAGTTATCAATCTCTATTGAAGAAATTCTCGAAATAAATTTTTAAATTTTTATTGAACCTATGAAACGTCTGAAATTTTCATTGAAAAAAATTTCCTATTATTTTGTAAAAATTTTCATAAATTAAAAAATCCAACTTTAAATACAAGATAAATTGTTGCAAAAGTCGTCCCAACTCTCATATTTTTATATTTACTCTAATAGACTTAAATAACAAAAGTAAAATTTAGAGGATTTGATAATATGTTGAAATTGCCGTTTGAATCAGTGCATTTTGTTGGAATTTACGGGAGTGGGATGAGTGCGATTGCGCAATATTTAGCAGGCAAAGGTGTCGTTGTAACTGGCTCCGATCGTTTTGAATTATGCAGTGAAACTTTGAAAATAAAAACCTCTTTAGAAAATTTTGGGTGCAAGATTTTTACTCAAGATGGTTCTGGATTGAATGATTCGACTTCGTTGATATGTATTTCCACAGCAATTGAAGCAACCAATCCCGACTTAATAAAAGCAGAGGAGCTTGGTATCAAAATCGTCCATCGGTCTGATATCTTGGCTCAAATAATTAAAAATACACGCTCGATTGCAATAGCGGGAACAAGTGGAAAATCTACTGTAACGGCAATGATTTTTGAATTTTTGTCGGCTTGCGATCAGTCACCGTCGTTGATAACAGGGGCTCCTATTAAACGATTAGAAGCTGAAGGACTTCTTGGAAATGCTTATATCGGTGATTCTGAGTTATTAATAGTTGAGGTTGATGAAAGTGATGGTAGTTTAGTTAAATATGAACCTTTTGGAACTGTCATCCTAAATTTATCAAAGGACCATAAACCCGAAGAAGAAGTTCTCGATATGTTTAAAAAATTAATTTCTCAATCAATATGGACTATTAAAAATTTCGATGATCCTAAATTATCAACTCTTAAAACAGACTGTAATTTTGGATTTAATCAAAATGCTGAATTTCCAGCAAAAAGACTGCATACAGATAAATTGTCATCGGGAGTAATGGCTTATGGTGAAAAATTTATTACACCGCTGCCAGGGGCACATAATTCACAAAACCTTTTAGCGGCTGTAGCTGTTTGTATGCATTTAGGATGTACGGCAACTGGTTTGGCGATAGCAACGCCTTACTTTCAAGGGATAGATCGTCGATTTAATATTTACAAAACAAATTCTGATATTATCGTAATTGATGATTTCGCCCATAACCCCGAAAAAATCAAAGCAGCAATAAAAGCCGCACAACAACTTAGTCAAAACGTAGTAGCAATATATCAACCTCACGGGTATGCCCCAACCAAATTTCTACTCGAAGACTATGCACAAACGTTTCGCGATATTTTAAGACCATCTGATAACCTAATTTTACTCCCGATTTACTACGCAGGTGGAACAGCAATCAAAAATGTCACTTCAAAAGATATTTTGGCTCGAATGAAAGAACTAGGTGGACTTCGTTTTGAAGCAGTGGCTGTAGACGATAGACTCGACGGTTTAACTCAAATAGCGCATTATATTCATGAACAAGGTGCGATATTATTAATGGGGGCGAGAGACCCAGGGCTTGCAACTTTTAGAAATCAAATCATTAATTTATTAAATTAACAGTATATAGACAAAAAGCTAACTCCATTGCGCGAGTTAGCTTTTTTGTTTTATTATTTATTATTGTTGAGGTAGTGAATTACTTATTTAAATTACTATAAGACTTTAATATAACCTTGATATACCGTATATCAACTAAAAGGTTCATGTACGATTTTGCTTGTTCAGCTATAATTTCTTGATTTTTTCGAATAGTTTCTTGGTACATTTCTTCACGTTGTTCATTTCTTTTATTAGTCGTATAAAGTAGTCATATAAATAACATTGCGAACAAACCTGATGGTACAGCAATTTCGATTAGGTTTTTCAACATTTTCGTTTTCAACTCCTATTATATTTATCGGCACACTGAGTTAGAATTAGTAGCAAATTGTGTTGAGGCAACCCAAACTGTTGTTCCATTTATTTGAGACAGATTGCTTCCGATTACAGTTCCTAAACGCCAACTAAAACCGCCAGAATTAACAGTATTTCCAACTGGTCTAAATTCTGCGTTACCTTGGAAATTAGCAATATTCGCTCCATGAGGATTATTTCTAACACTAGTAAATCCGAATCTTTGTGGATCATTGATTAAACAACTTATAGCATTTGCACCAACATTTCGTTCTAACTGAGACGCTGAAATCCACACTATAGTATTGGGATTTATTGAGGTCCCAGATAGCCTACCTTGTAACCATGTCCAATTACTTACAATTTGCATTGGACCTGTCCGAGTAAAAGTTCCTCCAATTCCGATTGTACCAATTTGATTTCCGTTTGGCGATGTTCCCACGAATGTATTTGTTCTACTTACTCGAAATGTACTCGGAATATTCGGCTGATTATTTACATTTAATGTAATAGTATTTGAAGCAATTTGCCCATTAGCATTCGAGACGAGTACTCGATAATTCCACCCATTCATATTACTTTGTACATTATTTTGTATAAAATTTCTTGTATTTATATTTGCAGCTCCACCTGTAGCGGTGACTGGTTGCCAAAATCCATTTGATGGATTCAACCATTGCCATTGATATCCTCTTGAAGTTCCAGTTGCAGTTACACTAAACTCAGCGTTTTGTCCTATAGCTCGACTAATATTATTAGGTTGCGTAGTTATTCTAGGACTAGCTATAGTAGATGTGTTTCCCCATATTTCAATGTGAAACCAACCTGGTCGATTTGCGATATCATTATCTCTTATACCTATATATTGAGTATTAATATTCCAACCATTACCAGGGAGAACTAAGTTTGGAAAATTTGGTCGGTTTACTTGTGTAATAAATCCTACTCTATGAAGTTCTTCTAACATATTTATTCTATTTGCTCTAGTGAAATTTCCTGTTTCTGTTAATTGCAAATCGTACGCAAATCCTCTGTAATGAGGATCAAACTGTAAATCAGTGTGTACTTGTCCGGATATCGCATTTATCGTGAAAATTCCATATACATCATTTAAGTGAAGTATAGAACGAAGCATGTTAGACTCTAAAAATGGTCGCACATTCGAGAAACGAGTTCTTACATTTAACCCATTTGAGGTGTCTGTTAATGTCTGAAATACAGTTCTTCCATTTGCGTTCGTTTGTCCCGAAAAACCGGTATGAAATCTAATACCACTTCTTCTTATAATCTCAATTGCCAATTGTTGTCTGTTCCAACTTTGATAAGGTAAAGAGACGTTTCGAGTTAATCTCTCGTTTGAGAGAACTTCCATATGATTTGTCTCATAATCTACACATTTTTTTGTACTATCGTTATTTTGCATAATTACTTCTTCCTCCATAATTTCTTGGTTTAGCTAAAACCACTGTTAACAGTAGCCAAATAGATAAATTTATTTGGCGTATCAAAATTTTAACATGATTTAGTTATATATCACTGAAATTATATCGGACATTACTTAATTTTTTTTTTAATTTAATTCAATAGGACTCGGTATGGATTCACCAAATACATTTGTCCAAGAAATATTGTTTTTTGTTTCGTCTACGATTCCATTTTTGATGCTTGAAATATATTCTTCAATACTTATAATATTTTCATCATTCGTAATACGTCTTCTATGTCTTATTAACGGTCTATTCCCTAATATCGAGATATTTAATTGATAGTCATCATCAAGTAAGATAACACCAAATTCATTTTTATTAGGTATGTTAATGCTGATCCATTCCTTTATATCGCTTTCTGTAATTTGATGATTGATAAATTTTTCTTCAACTATAAAAATTTCTCGTAGTTTAAATGGACTATAGCCGTCTTCTCCAACGGCATTTCTCCATTTTATGTTGGAATCTCCTAATTCATAGAATCCCAACCACATAATAAAATTTAGTCTGTCACTTGACCAAAAATCTACATATGCCTCTCGCATCTTTAAACTGATTGAAATTCGATTATGATCTGAAAAAATTGATAATTTTATAAATTGATCTAAATTAATTATTATACGATTATGGAGGTCAGAGATATTTTCTTCTAACCAATTGATTAAATCATCATCAGTAATTTTTAAATCCATAAATTTATTTACAATCAGTAAGTTTTCCTCGTTAATAGGTTCTATATTATTACCTTCTGTGCCATCTAAAAAGTCTATTTTATCTTCTTTATCACTTGTGTCAATCTGTTTTTCGGTTTTTTCAAAATTATCCTGAATCAAATTACCTGAAGTATCAACATTCGTATCAATCTGGTTTTCGATTTTTTCATAAGTATACTGAATCAAATTATCTGAATCTTCTTTATTTGTGTTCGACACCGTACAGCTAATTATTGATAATAAAAATAAACAACTAATTAAAATTCTTTTTTTCTTATACATTTTTATTTCCTCCAATCAAAATTAAATTCTTTTTGTTTACATTATAACATTTCCAAAGAATATTTTCAACACAGAGTTCTAAATTGACTCTTTTTTTATTTTCAAAAGTCATATCTTATTTCAGAAAATTGATCAAAATTTTTGATATTATTCTGGTAAATTAAAAAAACCTCATTATTATAAAGATTTCAATGAGTTTTTTACGTATCTAAAAAGATGTGAAGACTTTTGAGGTAGAATTTAAATCATTAATTTTTTTGTAAATTTATTTTGCCTCTTTTGAATTATTGGAGGCAAATATGAATAATAAAATATTACAGTATTTAGAATTAAATCAAATTAAACTTGATAAATCTTTTATAACTCTGTTGAAAGAGTACGCAATAATTTATAAGAAAAAAAATAACAAAAACTTAAACGATGTTTGGTTAGAACTTGGAGTTAATAAACAAAAGATATCGTACTATGCTTATAATCAAAGAGCACTATCAACCCGTAGAAATAATACAAAAATAACCTCAAGGTCATTTTCTCAAACAAAACAGTACCACTAAATCAGGGATTTTTACAATTTAGTGGTACTGACTTATTTCCAAGTTTTTTCATAGACTTCTTTATTAAATCCGAGAGTAACTTTTCCTTTTCCATCATAAATAAGCGGTCGTTTTACAAGCATTCCATTGTTACCTAGTAGATCATAACATTCAAATTCAGTCATCTCGTTAATTTTATTTTTAAGTCCGAGTTCTTTATATAATACACCACTAGTATTAAAAAAATTTTTAAGTGGTAATCCCGATCCTTCATGAATTTTTGCGATTTCTTTACTCGATAAAGCCTCTTCTACAATATGACGTACTTTGAATTTCACGTTCATCTCCTCAAGCCAAAGAACTGCATTTTTACATGTAGAACATTTTGGATATATTACGACTGTTAACATATTACCACTCCGTTTTTATTTTACAATTACACACACTATAGGTTCGCTTTCACTTTTTGAGTAATCCAGTTGTCGCGAACATCAATTTTGATAATTTCTCGGGGTTCATTAATTGTAAGGGCAAATAATTCTCACTTCTAGATTTCTTCAGTTGATTACACGCTCATCTTCACTTTTTTAATAGATCAATATACAATTTTACACCTGTTTCGAGGACTTTTATATCAAAATCGAATTTTTCATTATGAAGCGTTTCAGTATCACCCACGCCTAAAAAGAAAAACACAGAGGGAGCAATTTTTCGATATAGACCAAAATCTTCTGATTGCAACACAGGTTCATCAAGTAATTTTACATATTTTATTTTTGACTGCACTAAATTAAAAAGTTTTTCATCATTAATAACAACATCATAACCATCATTGTAACTAATGTCTATTTTACAACCATATTCTTTTTCACAATCATCGGCCATTTTTCTAAGTGAATTCTTAAAAAATTGTTGTGTCTCAGAAGAAAATGATCGAGCGGTACCTTCTAAAATCGTTTCATCTGATATGATATTTCTCGCCGTGCCAGATTTAAAACTACCAAACTTTAACAAATGAGGCACATCTTGTGACATGGCTTTTTCCATCTCATATACTTTCGTCACAAAACTACTCGCAGCATAAAGTGCATCTATTCCATTTTTAGCATCCGCGACGTGGGCTGATTTTCCGATAATTTTAACTGTAACCTCGCTTCCCATCGCCATAAATTCATTCGGACGCGAGTAAATCTCATGAATTGGCAATTTTGGCCACAAATGAATACCGTAAATCTCGCTTATACCAAATTTTTCTAAAACTCCAGAATTAACTATAAACCGCGCACCAGCCTCTTTCTCCTCCGAAGGTTGAAAAATCAAAACTACATTTTTTTCAAGAACCTCAGCATGCTCGTTAACGTAATTTGCAAGCATCAAAACCATCGCCATATGACCATCATGACCACAAGCATGCATTTTCCCAGTATGAACAGACGCATAATCAAGACCAGTCGCCTCAGCAATCGGCAAACCATCCATATCCGTACGAAATGCAATCGTATCACTCATCTTAAAATCAAAAAATGCGACAATTCCTGTTGTATGGATTTCTTCAACATGGCAATTTAACTTTTCTAAAACGGACATTATATATGCTTTTGTTTTAATTTCTTCATGACCAAGTTCTGGAATTTTATGAAGTTCGCTCCGATATCTCATAAGTTGTTCTAACATAGTTCGACTCCTTTTATCTTCATTTTCATTTTAGTATTTCTTACTATATTAGTATGTGTTATTAATTGATTGTCAACCGTTAAATGCCTAGAAAAAAACCGACATAGAAAATGAAATGTCGGGTTAATTACAAAGTGTATAGCGTTTCAAAAAGACGGATTGTGAATTCATGATCCCTAGTTGATGCGAGTTCTTTTATCGAATGCATCCCAAGAAGTGGAGCACCCATATCAATAACGCGAGCCGATAACAATGCAGCTGTCATCGGACCAATTGTTGATCCACCTCGTTTATCGGACCGATTATATAGCGCTTGATAAGGAACACCTGCTTTTTCGCAAAGTCCTTTAAATATTGCATATCCTGTTGCATCAGTTGAATATGATCCAGAAGCAGCGACTTTTACTACTGGACCACCACCTAAAACTGGACGATTCGTTGGATCATGTAAGTCTGGTTGATTAGGGTGAACTGCGTGAGCAAGATCAGCTGAAAGTACGACTGAATTTTCAAGAATTGAATGCATTTCCTCAGCAGCGTATCCGAGTCCGTGAGCTAAACGGTGAAGAAAAGTTGAAATAAAAGTAGAATTTGCACCACGAGCTGATAAACTACCGACTTCTTCATTATCAACAAAAATCGCGACTTGTGTATTTTTAGAATCACGATTATTCAACATCGCAACTAGTGCCGAATACACCATCCATTTATCATCTAATCCTTGAGCCTGAATAAACTCCTCATTTGCTCCGATCGTGGTCCCTTTTTCAAAAGCATATAAATCCAGTTCAAAAGATAAGACATCTTGGGGAGAAATATTTAACTCCTTGGCAAGCAATTCTTGAATGAACCCTTCTTTTTTGAAATGTTCTTGAACCAAAGCAATTAGAGGTAACATATCTTTTTGATTATTTACTTTAAAATCTGTGTTTGCGGTTGGATTGAGATGTATCGCAACGCTTGGAATAGTCAACAAAGGGCGCTTAATATTTACAAGTCGGATTTCTGGTTTCAATGGATTGGACGTCTTTATCGCAACTTGTCCCGCGACTCCCAAAGGTCGATCAAACCAAGTATATGCGATTGCACTTCCATACATTTCAACATTAAATTTAAGATAGGCTTTTTCAGTAATAATTTCAGGAAGTGATTTTAATTTAAAACTTGGTGAATCTGTGTGAGCACCAATAATTCGAAGACCATTTTCAGTTAAATCTTTATTTCCTACTTTAAACGCGATTAGGGCAGCATGTTGCTTTTTTAAAAAGTATTTACCTCCAACTTCGACTGACCAAATCCCGCCTTCTTTAAGTTCTGTAAAACCGGCGTTTTTTAAAATAGCTGATATGGTAGCAACTTGGTGGCTTGCAGTTGGTGCATCGTATAAAAAATTTATTAAATTTTGAGGATTGTATTTCATGATTTCTCCTTGATATCTGTGAATTTTAAACCATAAATAATATTATGCCACAAATCGACATAATTAACAAGAGGAAATTATTTTCATTATTTGCGTAAGCTGCCTACTCGCTTTTAAATTATTAATATATGTATAAAATTTAACTTTTTTCGATAAAATATTACATGGTGATAATATGAAAAAATGTTATACTCTCTCATTAAATGTTTTTATAATTTTAATTTTATTAAGTGGCTTTAATTATTCTCAAGATAATACCTCTAATGTTAAAGTAGATTCATTTAAACTTTCAATTTTTGAACAACTTTTAATTAGTACACAGTGTTTAGGATGTAATAATTTCACAACTGAGTGGAAAATTCCAGGTGATGAATTATATAATATTGAAATAGTTGAGGAGGTTTATTCTCATGGAAAACTTATTTCACATCGAAAAGTTTTGAATACCAAATTAAACTATTATGAAGATCAACTAGATAAAAAACGGATACTCAATATAGCTATTTCAGCATATTCGAATTATAATTATATTAATTTATTTGACATCGAAACAAATTATAACAGTGGTTCTGTTTCTAAGTTTGATTTCGAGAATTATCAATCTAAAAAAAATCAGTTAGGATTTCAAACAAATGATAAAGTACATTTTGATGGAAAAGTCGGTGAAGAAATCGGATTATTAATTATGGCAGATACAAAATTTGATGAAATTCTCCATCCGCCTCAATATTACATGGATCGTTTAAAGCTTAACCATTTTGAAAATGCGGTTATCTATGTTGCTAAAATTATTAAGTGGGATGACGTTCCATTGGAAATCGATGTTAATCCACTCCATATCGAAGCAATCACTATAAAAGAAGCTGCCAAACTTATTGTAAAAGAAAATCCAGAAAATTATTTATTTAACTGGATTACTAGTTTGGATATGAAAGACTCAGCTGAATATGAATTAAGTCTAGATGGAAAAAGACGTTTTTGGCAAAGTTCTGTTTGGGATGTTGAAAACAAGGTCGCATATTTTATCAATATAAAAGACGGTGAAATAACGAGTAAAAAAATCGCATCATCTGGTACTCCACCAATGGATGTTTTTACGTATAATGAAATTTCACATGATTCTCCTACAATCTTGCAAGATGTCAAACAAAATTATACAATTTATCCCGGACGCTTAGCTTTTCTAAAAAATTTAACTACACTATCAGCAGTTGGTTATCATTTTCACTTACAAATTGAAGATAATGAATTAGTAATGAGAGTATTCGGATTCGTTAAAGATAATCCTGATTACAAGTATGAGGATTTCCTTGTCGTTATAGTTAATGATTATGATTTGAAAATGTCAACTCTAACTGGAGAAGATATTATCAAACTTAAAAATTTGCAAAATAGTTCTTAACTAACTATTGCTTCCTTTTCATCAATATTTTTTCACGTGAAATCTTCGATAAAGTATCGTGGGTTTCTTTTTTTAAAGGATCATAATTTTCAAGAAAATCGATAACCTCTTTAGTAATCATCGTCGGAGTAGAAGCACCAGACGTTACCGCCACAGTATTAATATTTTCTAAAAGACTTAAATCAAGTTCATCTAATTGACTAATTCTAATCGCCTTTGTTTTAGCCAATTCTTCTGAAACTTGAACAAGACGTTTTGTATTATTACTTTTTGGATCCCCGACAACAATTGTTAACTCAGCATTTTTTGCCATATCAGCAACTGCTTCTTGGCGAATTAATGTTGCATTACAGATTTCTTTAATAAAATTAGCAGTTGGATATTTTTCACAAATTCGATTTGCAATATCATTTACATCCCATGATGACAAAGTGGTTTGATTTGTAATAATAATTTTATCCGTTGTAATATATAAATTTTCAACATCAATTAAATTTTCAACCAAATGAATACCTGTTGATGCAATTCCTAAACATCCTTCTGTTTCAGGATGACCACTTTTGCCAATATATACAACCTCAAAACCAAGTTTCAAATGTTCAAGCATAATTCTATGAGTTTTCAAAACATCCGTACAACTTGCATCAATATAATGTAAACCCAAACTTTCCGCTTTTTCACGAACTTTAGGACTAATCCCATGCGCCGTAAATATCACAGTCCCTTCTTTAATTTCGTCCAGAAGCTCTAACCGAGTCTTACCAGTACCATCAATCGTCACAACCCCCTCTTTCTCAAAAGCCTCAGTCAAATGAGCATTATGAACAATCATCC
>JGI24703J35330_11748399_pt1 | contig 15350 bp, 13 predicted proteins | sample TergutNt197P1_FD_35330 | JGI IMG/M metagenome (IMG submission 35330) | reverse complement strand
GCGGGCACACCCCGGCGAAGCCGGTGCCGCGCAAGCGGCAGGCCGCCCGGCCAGCACGCGAAGCGTGCGAGAGGGGGTTCGGGGACGGAGTCCCCGAGGTCTTAAAAATAGATAGATTATAAATCCTCATCAGAAGGAGTTGGTACTGTAATGGGGATTTGTTTATCGATGCGTTCATGAGTGGTTATCTGAGCCTTTACATGAAGAGCGTCGGAGGCTTTGTGGAAATTTATTTGGCGGTCGGCAATATCTATGGCAAAATCAAACTCGCGAATGATACGGCTTGTAACCATTCTTTCGGCTAATTCTGCGGCGGCTTCGGGTGTGCGTGTGCGTGGCTGTGGAATAAATTCCGAATAACGCTCTGTGACTAACACAAATGGCAAAGGGTAGTCACCACTCGCGCCGATTTGTTGGTAGGTTGTTATTCTATCATATGATTCAAAGGAATTACCACCCCCCGGCAAATTTAAACGAAAATCTGCGAAAAGAAATTGTATGGCGCGTCGGTTTGCGGTTCTGCCCGTGAAAATTTTTTCGTCATATGCAAAAGGAACAGCAAATTCCAATGTGTGATATCTCCGCGCCCAAACTTCTGCATATGCGTGAACGTAAACATTTGGCGTACCGGGCATATCGGGGTCCAGTTCAAGAATGCCGCTAACAAGCATTTCGCCTTCGCGCACAATATCATTCTGCCTAACAAGGGGCGCGCCCGCGCCTGTAACGATTCCTGTAATAAGCCCGTCTTTTTGCGCGACTACGTGAACAGGGGTTTGGCGGTCCAAGATTATTTGGGCGGGAATCGCTTCCGAAATTAAAATTGTCGTTCGCGTACCACGGGTGTAAACGTCTGCCCAGCTGATTTCTGCAAAATTATTTAGAATCGCAGCCGCTATGTTCCTATCGTCAAGCCGCATTTTAAGTGCGCCTGCACGCAGCCCTTCGCCTTCCAAAAATTCCAGAATAGCTTCCTGACGCAAGTCTACATTTCCCTCAATTTCAATTCTCCAAACAAAAGAAGAAAGTGCCACCAGCCCAAGCACAAAAAAAAGAACCCCACCCATTAAAAATTTTCTCTTTCGATATCTATGTAATAAAAACGGAATGCCATTTTTTTGGACAATTTTTGTACGGCACTTGGTTTTTCGGGCGCATCCCCTCAGCATTTTAAACCCCTGAATGCTAACGTTCAGCTCAACGCCGTTTTCCGTTCGCTCCACATCCCAAAGATATACCCCGCGAAATGCAGCCATGTTTAAAAATCGCTCCACCGAGAAACCGCTAACCTCAAGCCGCACATATCCCTTAGTAAATTGCCAAACCCCAAGCATCATACGCTTTCTCCTCTATGTATATTTTATCCCCGAAATTAAACCCGATACCAACACATTCTCTGTTGTCACCTGTCTTAGTTTCAAACGTTCACCTTCCACCGTCATTGTTCCATCTCGGGTGCGCACGCGGATTTTTGTTTCGGTGAATTCTAATAAATTCTTGTAATTCTCAATGCTAACCTCGCCGCGCCCTGTTGCCATCAGCAAGGGCAAGTCCAGCGCGACTTCCTTGGGTAGCGATAAAAACCCCGCAACTTTTTCTTTCACATTCCGCATTTAATCCGCCTCCCATCCAATATTTATGCCGGAATGAGAGGGTTTATACATATTTCAGCTCCATATGCCTTTCATCGGCTAAATTGAAAGCTAATCCACAAAACTTCATGAAAACTTTCGTGCCTAAAAGGTCGTGAGTCTCGCGTGTGGCGTGGCAAACGGCTTCTGTGTCGCAAATATGCAAAGTTTTATTATGGAAAAGTGATATCGTCCCAAGTTTTTTATAGTCATGTATATCACCACTGGCCTGTATTCCGGTAATGCTGGGAAGTCTTGCTAATTCCGCAATATTTACGCCGAATTTTTTTAAGGTTTTATGACTTAGAACCAAAGAGTTACAGCCTGTATCTACTTTAAATTCGACATACAGCTTCCGTCCGCCTATCAGAACCCATGCATATATAAACCACTGGTCGTGGGGGTCTACCCTCATTTTAGTTCTGAGAATCTTGTGTTCCATCACTCCACAAGCACCCCGCCTACACATAATTCATACTCTTTCAATGCACCGCATACGAGTAAATTTTCTGTTCCGTTTTTGTCTAAGTCGTAAGCTATATCTCCTGCTTTGCTTTTTGTTGATTCAATGCACCTTACAATACCACCATCGGCATCGCCATTTTCGTCAAATAATAAGTCTGACAGCACAACCCATCTAGCGGTACTTTGGTCTTTTATTGTTTGAATCTTCACATATTCACCAATTTTCACAATCTGTGCCACCTATCTATAATTTATTACGCTTGTGACCGTGCGCGATATTCTGCGGGGGATTCGCCGACGTATTTTTTGAAGATGGAGCGGAAGTATTTAACGTCGTCAAAGCCTACCTGTACGGCAATGATATCTTCTTCTGTCGCGCTTTCGGCGAGCTGTTTTTGGGCTTCTTGTACGCGAACCCACATTACATAATCGAAGAGCATAACTTTTTCGCGTTCCATGAAAACTTTGTTGAGGGTTTCGGGTGTAGTGCCGAGTTTTACGGCGATGCGAGCGATGGAATAATTTTCAAAATAATGTTCCTGTATATGGCGTTTTGCGGCGAGGTGAAGGCGCAAGGAGTCCTTTGTATGGAATTTGCCAACGAATGTACAAAAATCGCGCAGAGATTTGTCCAGAAATTGATAGCCGTCGTCGATGGTGGCAAGGCGAAGGATATCGCCTGTTGGAAAATAGCGTGAAACCTCGCCTGCAAAAGGGAGATTTTGTTCGCTGATATAGCGGCTTATCCTGAAAACTATGCTCATAACCGTTTTGGCAATGAGATTTTCGGGCATGGGGCCGGACTGCGCAAGAGCGTTAAAAAGCTCGGAAAGAAGCCCCTTGCAATATTCGTAATCGCCGACAACGGCAGAATAAACAAGGCGGCGTTCGCGTTCGCGGGGGTATCGGAAAGTAATATTGTTATCGGGTTCTACAAATTCGATGGGGATAACCGCATGGTATCCCATTCGGTAGCGGTATCCGAATGCAGCATCTGCCTCGCGTGCAGAAATCGAGATTTCGTTGGGGGTGGGGTAGGTACGCCCAATGCCAATGGTACAGCGCGTTCCTGCTCTGTCCATAATTGCGTGTTTCATTCTGTCGCCAAGCAAGACTTTTTCTTCGACGGTGTAATCTGCGTTTAAAATAATCGGGATTTCGTGAAAACTGCGGATAAATGATTTCGCCTTATGCTCGCGTAAAATTCCGCGTACAACGGATAAAATATTTATAATAAGCATGTGCTTTTCCATCTCGGAAAGCCCGGAAGCAACACGCTTGTAATGGTCGATTCGCACGATGAAAACAGAGTAGTTCTTGTCGAAGGGTATTTTAAAATATTCAAAGCCATTGCGAATTTCTTCTTCGCGCTCCACATCGCCCGCCAGAATCGAGCGTAAAAAGATTTCTTCATATACAAACATTCGCTGGTGATAATTATTTTCCATATTGCGTGTAAGGCGGCGATTTTCCTGAGTTTTTTTGAAAGTAGTCATCGCAAGCTCTAAACAACGGTTCAAATCGCTTGGTTTTACGGGCCTGTACATAAAATCCAAAACGCCAAAATCGCGCCCGCGTTTCATATAATCGGACTCGTTAAATGTGCCGTACATGATAAATTTTATATCGGGGAAAACATCGTTAATTTCTTTGAAGCGTACAAAATGAAGCCCGCCGAAAAATCGAATATCGGCAAGAATTACATCGGGCTTCAGCTCGCGCACAGCTTTTTGCATATCCCCCGCAATATCAGAAAAATGCCCAACTACTCGAATGTCTGAATACGCCCCGCGTATATGCGCACGAAAATTTTTTATATTGTCAGATTCGCCATCTACCAAAAGGAGGTTCATTTGTTCACCCCGATTAAAAAATTAGTTCAATTTGGTTCTGCTTAATTTCGGTAATTATATCAAAAATCGACTCAGCAGGTCTTTTTAAAATAATTCCGCTGGGTCTTCGCAAATGCGTTTGATGTGCATCGCTTCCCGATTGCTTTGCCAAATTATGCTTTTTGGCAAAATTCATGGCTTGTTTGTTCACGCTATCGGGCATTGACGCATTGTAAACCTCGATGCCGTCGATAAAATCGGGGCTAACAGGGTATGGGTCAGGAATCCAAAATGCTGTTCTGTACGGATGCGCCTGTGCCAGATATCCGCCCTCTGCTCGCACTGCCGCACTCAAAGTCTTTAAATCCAGCGAATCGAATTTCTTGTATTTAATCAAATACTCCACTGTAAGCCCATAAATAAGAAGGTCTGAACCGTTAAGACTGTATTCTAAGCCAAAAAATACGTCAAGCCCACATTTTTCGCCTTCGTTTTTTGCGCGTTCATAACCTTGTGCAAAAAATTTAATCTGCTTTTCCCATGGCAGATTTCGCGGGCAACCTGTATTTCCGTTCAAAAAGTGGTCCGTTACAATAATGCCGGCATAATCTCTACTTTTATAATAACGCACACATTCCTCCGGCGATGATACTGCGCACGCGCTGTATGGATATGTGTGCATGTGGGTTTCGTATTTATGCATTGCAACTCCTAATAAGGTAAAGTGGGGGAGAACTTTTAGTCCTCCCCCTTGAAAATTTGAACTCTTAAATTTTTACTTCGGCAGAAAGTGGTTTGACTCCGGAAAGCTCTATACTGCGCTTTTCAGGCTGGCAGAAGCCAACGTGAAGGGTATGTTCCCCTTCGAGGGTGTAAAAATCGCCCTTCCAGTCGCGGCGTTTGTAGGTGTCGTCGGCTAGGTCGATGGTGATTTTTTTAGATTTATTCGCGGCTAATTGGATAGGTGCCATGCCTATGAGGCGATAGCGTTCTTTTTGGTTTGGCGATTCTACATAAACCTGAACCACTTCGCGCCCTGTTTTCTTGCCGACATTTTTTACGCTTACGGTTACGGATTTTTTATTTTTTGCGACTTTCAAATCGTCTAATGCGAATTTTGTGTATGAAAGTCCAAATCCAAACGGATAAAGCGTTTCGCCGTGATAGTAGCGATAAGTGCGATTATGCATACCATAGTTCCAGAATTCGGGGAGGTCGCTTGTAGAGCGGTAGAATGTTACGGGAAGTTTGCCCGATGGGTTAACCTTGCCCGAAATAATTTCCGCAATAGCCTGACCGCCAAGCGCACCGGGATAAAATGCCTGAATAACACCGCTGCAATGTTCGTCTGCGTAGTTAATCGCCATCGCCGAGCCTGTGATAAGAACTAAAATTACGGGCTTTCCTGCGGCGGCTTCTACAACTTTTTCTAATAAATATTGCTGGCGACCTACTAAATTTATGTCGATTTTATCGCCGCTTGCAAACTCGTTACCTGTGTCGCCTTCTTCGCCTTCGATGTCTGCGTCAAGCCCAAGCACCACTATTGAAGCGTCGCTTTCGCGGGCGGCTATCATTGCTTCGGAAACTCTGTTGTCGTCTTTGGCAAGAACGGATGTTTTTGTCTTGAAGAGGTGACATCCTTCCGAGAAAAGCACCTGCGTTCCGGATTTTGCGGCTACTTCGCGTATGCCTTCAAGCACTGTTACATAGCGGCTTGCCGTGCCATTGTAATTGGCTTCTAATGCGCGGCGGCTATCGGCGTTAGGGCCGATTACTGCTATTTTTTCCATCTTTTTGAAATCCAGCGGAAGCGCGCCATTGTTTTTAAGAAGCACGGGACAGCGACGTGTAACTTCGAGATTTAATTGGTGATGCGCGTCACAATCAAGGGCTTCATATGGGATGCTTGTGTATTTTTTATTTTCCTTCGCGCCAATCAGCCCCAGTTTCATGCGCGAAACCATAAGGCGTTCCACCGAACGGTCAATATCGGCCTCGCTTAACTTGCCCGATTGTACGGCTTCTACTGCCATTACCATAACATCGCCGCAACAAAGGTCACAGCCTTTTTGCACGGCAAGTGCTACAGAATCCACGGGCCCTTCTGTTACATGGTGATGCTTGTGGAAATCTTCAATTGCCCAGCAGTCGGAAACTACATGGCCGTCGAACTTCCATTTTTCGCGCAGAATATCCACGAGAAGGAGCTGTGAACCGCAACAAGGCTCGCCAAGCAAGCGGTTGTACGCACCCATAACTGACTCCACACCTGCGTAAACAGCGGCTTCAAACTGTGGAAGGTACGTGTTCCATAAATCATATGGGTCGCAAATTGCGTCAAATGAATGCCTATCTGCTTCAGGGCCGCTGTGAACGGCATAGTGTTTTGCGCACGCAATCGCTTTCAGCGAATTCTTGTCATTGCCCTGAATGCCTTTGATAAACGCGACACCAAGCTCTGCCGTTAAATATGGGTCTTCGCCATATGTTTCGTGTCCGCGTCCCCAGCGAGGGTCGCGGAAAATATTTATGTTCGGAGACCAAAATGACAGCCCTTTGTAAATATCATGGTCGCCTTCTCTTTGGAATGCATGAAATTTTGCACGTCCTTCGGTAGCGGTGCAATCTGCAACTTCCTTTAAAAGTTCCTTGTCAAAGGTTGCTGCCATGGCTATTGCTTGAGGAAACATTGTGGCTGTACCTGCACGCGCAATGCCGTGCAATGCTTCGTTCCACCAGTTATAGCTGGGTATGTTAAGACGCTCTATTGCACCTGCATAGTGTAACATTTGGCTAACTTTTTCCTCTAGTGTCATCTGGGAAACTAGTTCTTTTGCTCTTTTTTTGAAATCCAAAATGTATCACTCCTCCGCTAAAATTATTGGACTTTGTCTCAGAAATATTGTATACCACATGTAAATTTTTGTAAACATTAAATGTTGAACATGATTCCAATGTATTACACCTTGCAACAATAAAAATCCTATGGTTTAATAAAATCATGAGAAAATTAATATTAATGAGCCTACTTACAATTATTTCGTTCGTCCCGATAACGGCTTCGGCATTTTATAATGCGGGGTCGGTACTTGTTATGGATGCGGATACAGGGGCAGTGCTTTATGAAACGCAGGGCTTTGCACGAAGGTATCCCGCGAGCATAACAAAAGTCATGACCGCACTTATCGTGCTTGAAGAGGTTGAGGATTTAAACGAACGGATAATTTTTTCCGAAAACGCCGTAACCCTTCCGCATTATGCCGGGAGAATGGGTGTGGAAGCGGGCGAAAGCATGACTATTCTTGAAGCACTTTACGGAATAATGCTGCCGTCTGCGAATGATATTGCGCGGGGGCTTGCGGAACATGTTTCTGGAAGCATTTATGATTTTGTTGCGCAAATGAACATGCGTGCAGAGGAACTTGGGGCGCATAATACGCGCTTTGTAAACCCATGCGGACTTCCGGGAAGCGGGCAGTTTGTAACGGCATACGATATCGCATTAATCATGCGAGAAGCGATTAAAAATCCGCTTTTTGTGCGAATAATTTCCACACCCTACTTCGACCTGCCCCCTTCGGAATTTTACGAAGAAGTACGCACAATGCGAAATTCAAACCTGATGATTCGCCCATCCCGCGCCGAGTTTAACCACAGCGTAATCGGCGGAAAAACAGGCTTCACCAATGCCGCGCAACACACCTTGGTAACATATGCCACCCACGAAGACCGCGAAATAATAATTTCCGTTTTGTATACTTCGCCACGAGGCGCGATTTTTTCAGACACCGCCGTGCTAATCGACCACATCTTTTTCGGAAGCCCCATAAGGGAATCGGAAATTATTGCAAAGGATACGATTTTGGAAGAGATTACCGAAACCGAAGAAGCTGAAATCGGGGAAACTGAAACCGAAACCGAAGAAATTACAAAAATTACCCAAGTAGAAACCCATGACTATATGGAAGCAGTCCCGGCAATAGTTTATATAACACCACAAACTTATGTACCCGAAATTATTCCTTCGCGAATCCGTATTTACGAACCGGAGTCACGAGAACCGGAGCAACCGGAATCACAGCCGTCGGAATCATTACAAGAAATATCCAACACACATGCCGCCGCAGTCGCGTCACTTTCGATAGCGATTACATCGGCGGCACTGCTGCTAATCTGGTTACTTTACAAAAAAACTTCTGTCTTGTGATTTTTTGCTGACTCGTAGATTCCATTAATTAATTTTTGTGTAATCAAACCCTCTTCGCCGCTTGGTGTTGGGGGTTCATTTTTTGCTATGGAATCGTAAAACGCCTGAATTTGTTTTATGTGTGATACGCCCCAATATGATTTCATTCCGAATTTTTTTTGCGCATCAAGGTCTGCGCCGACGGTTTTTTTTGTGCCATCCTTGAAAATAATTGTTGCGTCTTCCCCCGTAAGTTCTGCCGTGCCGTTTTCACAAATTAATTCTATTTTGACAGGCGCGTCGTATGGGTGATAGGTATTTACAAAAAAGGAGATGTTTGTTTTTCCATAAGAAATTACACCCTCGGATACGTCTTCAACTTCGATTTTTGGGTGGGCGCGATTGGCAATCGAGGCGTTTACGGCGGTAGGGATGCCCAAGAAATAATTCAGCATATCAAATGTGTGAATCGACTGGTTTATCAGAACGCCTCCGCCTTCGGTTGCCCACCTTCCGCGCCAGTCGCTTTGGGCGTAGTAGCCTTCGTCCCTATGCCATGTAACTCGCAACCATCCGCTTTTTACCGCGCCCAGTTCGCCGCTTTGAAGCGTATTTTTTATTAGCATCGCTCCGGGGCTAAACCTATTTTGAAACACAATCCCAAGAAACGCGCCGCTTTTTTCTGATGCGGCTATCATTTTTTTTGCATCCGCAATAGTGGTCGCCATTGGCTTTTCGCAAAGCACATGTACCCCCGCTTCCAGAGCCGCGATTGCAACCTCCGCGTGAAGATAATGCGGCAAGCATATATGCAATACTTCAAATCCACCCGACGCTAACATTTTTTTATAATCCGAAAAAGCGGGACAGTTAAGCCCCGCCTTTTCTATATTCGCGCCACTATTATCGCAAACAACTGCTACTTCCCCGCCGATTGCTTCGATAGATTTAATATGCATCGGTGCAATCATTCCAAGCCCGATTATTGCAGATTTCATATTCATGGTCGGTTCTCCGGCAAGTACGATTCTGCTCGTATTATCGCGGCTCTTAATGCCCTGAAAGCATCCGGTAATGCCCACCAAATACCCGCTACATCCATACCTTCTTCATACTCTGCGGTATCTGCATAAAGATTTTCAGCAGTCTCTATGAGAGCCCTTAATTCTTCTTCAAGTTCCAATACGCATAATCCATCGGTATCGGTATCGGTTTCAGTATCGGTGTCTGTTTCAGTTTCAGAATCAGTTTCAGTTTCGCTTTCTTCTTCACCATAAATAATGGAATGATGGATATATGTGTTAAACCATGCATTTTGTACGGCGACATGAGTGTCTTCCCCGCTACCAAGGATATTGCCGCCTGTAGCTGCACCACTGCGAATACGATTAATATACATTTCAAGCACTTGATAAGGTTCCGGTGCGAAATCGTTAAACGTAATAGTGAGAACCGTATTTCCTTCGCTCCATGCAAGGCTGAAGTCTTGTGAAAAATTAAAACCTATTCCGAAATCGCGGAAATTAATCGCACCGGGGAAGGTAATTGTCCATGTGTTTTCATGCAGTCTATGAATAAAGCTATCCGGATTGTATGGAAATGTTGTTCCGCGTTGTGCCGGCCCTACGCTGTAAGAGCCCGAAGCTAAAGCCCATTCTTCGGCTTGGTTTCCGCTTCCGCGCCAGAAGGGGTATGGCCCTACATTTGAAACAGCTTGTGACGCTCGCCAAATAGAAGGCATCTGACCATTGTTTCCACCTTCGTGAAGACTCGCCTGAAATGACATCTCGAAGGTAAAGCTTGGCATAGCTTCCATTTGCAAACCTCTGATGATATACCCACGCTCGATTCCTCCGCCACCGATTGTCGAAGCAGTGCGTAAGCCATAAGAGGTTATCCAGTTAGTGTAATTTTGGGGCCAGTTTTGCGTGGTGAGTGGGCCAGAAATAACACCTGCCGTATTGCGTGTATGATACGTGATATTTTCAGGGTTGATAATTCTGCTTGTGAAGCCGATTTGCGCACCACCTCCGACATTATCCCTTGTAATGCCGCTGCGAAGTGCCGTGTGAACGTCGATTCCTTGGAAGAAAGCACTGCGGCTGTCAGCGTCTTGAACAGTAAGTTCGTAGCGGCCTATTTGAATATCTGCCGCAGAAAGCTCAAATATGGCTTCGCCATTCAAAACAGTGGCAGTCCACCTGTTAAGCTCTGTTGGCGGCGTGGTTACTAAACGGTTTTGGTCGCCTCTGTCGCGCAGAATAAGCTCAATTATCGCGCCATCCGGTGCAGTAGTTCCTACAAAAACAGTGGTAGCCTGATTTACGGTAACATGGTTGGTTTCTGTCCAAATCGCATAAAAACCGGGACGCGCCCAAGGCATCCACGAAGATTCTACTTCAATAGGCGTGCGGGTAAGATAATTTATTCCGTTCCAAATCCCCGGATACGCAGGATATGCATATGAAGGAGGGGGCGGGAAAAATGAAGGAGGTGCGCCAAGGAAGAGACGCTCTACATAAACTTGGCTTGCGGTTCTGCCTCCTCTAAAGCCCGTGGGGGTATCGTGAACCGGATGACCATATAAATAATCTGCAACAGCCATGATTACGGGGAAATCTGTACCATGCGGAGTATGCCCGCTATTTTTCATAAGGTATACAATATTATCCGCACCAAGGAAAAGGAAAACTTCTCGCGCCGCTTCCGCAACGGTACGCGCAGGAGACCATCCTGTCCATGAGCCAAAGTTGGCTGTTTCCAGACTAATGAATGCCCTGTTCGGGTTTGCCAAAGTGGGCGCGGTCAAAGCTACCGCCAAATGCATATCAACAGGAAGCCTGTAAACGCTGTTTATGAACGGCGTATTGCCTCTTAAAAACGCGCCTGTTGCTCCGCGAGTAAACCGCACATCGTTACCTGCTCCGCCCTCACCTGTTCTCGGCGTTTCATGGTGGGCGTGTACACGGCTAGTGTTTTGCACATCAAAGGTATCATGGTGGTAAAAATGAATTCTTCCTGCGTGGTTAAATCTAAAGGGTGCAACACCGCCGTCACCGCCCGATTCATGGGGAATGGTTACGCCCATTCTGTGGTCAAAAACCCCCGGTGCCATTGCATTTTTTCCACCGATGGAGTTCCCTGTAGACATTACCGCATTGTAATTTATGCCAAATTGTGGGTTAAGCTCGATTACGTCAATCATTCTGGAAACATTCCACGCATTACGCGCAAGCAAACCATTATTATATTGAGTAACTGCCGGATTATGCGGAAAAAGTGTGTGATATGCAACGCCGGCGGCACCGGGAGGTACGCCTGTAATCACGCCTATGCCTCTGGCATGGAGTAATGCGTTGTTTCCTCCGCCTGTTCCGCCAACGATAACAGGACCTCCGATTCCGCCATAATGCTGTGCGGGGCCGTTCCAAAATCCATTTTCATAAAGCTGTTGCCACGACGGCAATGTTAATGTGCCTGTATTATATGTGTGCGAAACAGGCGAGCCGTCGGTTCGGTATTCATTAACGGTTATGCTTATACCTGTAATTGTGCGCGTCGCATTAGGGTCTGTGCCTTCTGCCGCGGCGATTTGTTCAGGTGTAAGATTTACAGTAACATTTTCAGCCGTAGTAGGCCAAACATAGCCATAAACATAGTACATTAGAAGGTCGCGAATTTCCAAGCGGCGCAGTTCCCAATGTTCGGGGGTCGTAACTTTGCCGTCTTCGGGATATTCAACCAATACCCAATTATATCTGGGAACATAACTCGGATGGTTTGGGTCACGCGATGTATAGTTTGGTGATGTATAAATCGGGCTTCCCGGTACAAAGTTAGGGTTGGCAACCTGAATATAACGAGGAGCAGGACGCGCCGCATCCATCGTATGCCAGAAGAAAGTAAATGGGTCGTTTAAATAGGTGGTGCGCGGCATTTGATTCACAAAATTCGGGTCATTTATCCACGGAAAATATGAACGAAGCGGCACATTTGGGCGTGTATCCAAGACATAATCTTCATGATGAATTCTGACCGACTGTGGTGTAGTTACCACATCGTGATGATTTATTGCTATGCTTACGCCGCCCCATCTGGTAGCGTCGGAAATTTCAAGCACGTATAAACTGTCCGAAATGCGGTTCAGTGCAGTTGCATTCGCGCCTGTTGCGCCCGCCACAAAATTTATATCGTACTGCGTTAAATAGGGCAAGGCAACATCACGCAGAAACGCAATTGTAATTTCCGATGTAGTTGCTACACCCCCTTCCCCATTCGCACTCAGGGTGAATGGCGCGGGAAGTATCGCAAGCCGTGTAATCGTAATTTCGTCAATTGTAAAACCTGTAGTTGGGGTTGCATCTGTGGTTTGTATTCTAAAATCCCGTCCCGCAACAGTAGCAGGTACGATATTCCAATTAATTGTAAACGGCGAATTTTCCGCCGGGGCAGAAGGCCCTTGACCACCCGGCATATGTCCCCATGGGGCACCGTTGCCCCTTAACTGAAAATTTGCACTGCCTGTTCCAATAGGGGCTGTTCTGCGCCCGGTTATGGTTATGTTATATGAATGCAAGTCCATATTAAAGCCTCTTGCTTGTAACTGTGCAAGAGAAATTTGAATACCATGCCAGTCCGCACTCCTGTTAGTGGCTTGCAGTGACACCCCTGCTGTTGGGTGTTCGACTGCGGTTATTATTGCATTTCCTGAAACAATAAGCGGCGAACCCGCGGCGATAGCATTGTTTCCACCGGAGATAGCTGTTCCCATTTCTAAATTCTGTATGGCGGAGTCCGTTTGCATAGACCAAAAAACATACGGCTGGAAAACGCCGCCGTCGGTTTCGGATTCGGTCTCGGTTTCGGTTTCAGTTTCTGTGGCGGTCTCGGTTTCTGTTTCAGATTCGGACTCAAACTCGGTCTCGGTTTCGGTTTCTGTAACGGTCTCAGTCACGGTTTCAGATTCTGTCACGGTTTCGGATTCGGTTTCTGTTTCGGTCTCGGTTTCTGTGACGGTATCGGATTCGGACTCGGTTTCAGATTCTGTCTCGGTTTCTGTGACGGTATCGGATTCGGACTCAGTTTCAGTTTCGGTCTCAGTTTCGGTTTCAGTTTCAGTTTCAGTTTCTGTTTCAGTCTCGGTTTCTGTGACGGTATCGGTCTCAGTTTCAGTTTCTGTCTCGGATTCGGTTTCGGATTCGGTCTCGGTTGCAGTCTCGGTTTCTGTAACGGTCTCAGTTTCGGTCTCGGTGTCGGTTTCTGATACGGTTTCCGTTTCGGTCTCTGTCTCAGTTTCTGTTCCGGTCTCGGTTTCTATAATGCTTGTTTCAGTTTCGTAAGATTCTTCGGCTGTTGCAGTGGAAAACAATCCCATAATCATAACGAAAGCCAAAAATAATGCAAAAGCACGCCTGTATACAGAAGTCCGCATTTTACATACCCCTTTGTAATTTTTTTTAAGTATATTATTACTAATTTAAACTTACATGGACAATTCAGAGAAAGTTTGTATTTATTAAACAAGCCGTTATCTGAAAAATTATCTTGACAAGTACCTCACAAGGAGTGTAATATACCCCTCGCGGCAAACTTTTTTCCGTTGGTCCAGTAGCTCAGTTGGTTAGAGCGCCGGCCTGTCACGCCGGAGGTCGAGGGTTCGAGTCCCTTCTGGATCGCTATAGGCTCTGCAATCATCACAATGCTGATGTTTGCAGGGCTTTTTGTTATGCTGGGAAATTGAGCTTAGGAATTGTCCGAAAATAAGTTGACGTTTACGCTTGTCTTTTTGCACAACTGCTGCGTCACCAAAAACCTTACGCACCTCTGGGTGTGCGCGGTTTTTGCTTCCTTGCTTTTGCGCAAAAATCCTGCGCCTAAATCGTCAACTTATTTTCGGACAATTCCTTATTACACAAGTGTAATGATTCGCACCAGCGTACCTTAGATTTGTGAAATGGATATAAAAATAACAGCTTGACGGTGCATATGCAAATACTTACAATGTATGTGCAGTTGATTAACGCTAGGAGGACTTATTTTGAAAAATACCAGTATAAGCATAAGAATGGATTCAAGCTTAAAAGAGCAAACAGAAAATGTGTTGGAACAGTTTGGGCTTAACATGACTTCTGCAATTAACATGTTCTTTCATCAAATAGTAAGGGAGCAGTCTATACCGCTGTCTTTGTCATTAAAGCCTAAGCAAACAGGGTTAGATGAGTTGTCGTTAGCTAAGGCAGAGCGTTTATCAGGCTATGTAGGTAGAACAGCGGATAATGTAGCTGATGATATGGCGCGTATAATTGCAGAGGCTGAACATGGCAAGTAAAAAGTATATCGTTAGTCTTTCAAGCCGTGCAGATAGGCAGATGATAGCGCACACGGAATTTTTGGCACAAGTTAGCCCAACTGCCGCACGTAGATTGCTTGCTGATTTTAAGAAAGTAACGAAAATGTTGGCTAATGACCCATTTTTATTTCCTTTTGCCGATGACTTGGATGTGCAGGGGATACCTCTTGATACTTATAGAAAATGCTTGTTTGATAAGAGGTATAAGGCTATTTATCTTGTTGAGGGTAGCGAGGTTTATGTTGATGTTGTTGTGGATTGCAGGCAGGGGAATGAGAGGTTGTATTGTAGGCATATTCATTCCAACAAATCCCAAGATTCCACCAATGGATAATAAAAACACGAATGCTATTGGTTTATCGTGCTTTTTTGTGAAAGTGTTCATAAAAGGAACAAAAAGGCCGAGCAATCAAGCTAACGCGCCTCCGCTAATAAACTTCCGCAATCTGTCATTTTGACCATTGGGCACTATTATTCCATCGAATATAGTTAGTCTTTCACCACCAACCAACCTAGTTCGCTGTGTATCAATAGCTTGTAAAATTGCGTAGTATTCGTTCATTAATATCTCATTATCTTTAATTCTTTCTAAGTCTAATTCGCTTAAATGTGATAAAATTTCAATCCTATTTAACATTCTCCCATAAAAGAAAACATTTGCGTACACAAATGGAAAAGCGAATAAAATCACTGTAATTAATAACAAAATTATATAATATAATGTGGGACTTTTATAATGCTTAGAGATTATACTTCCTAATATGTCTAACATATGCTATTCTTCCCGCCACTAAGGGAACGTAAGGAAATAAAGTTACAATCTTGCTTGTCTTTTTGCCCGATAACTGCGTCGGCAAAAAGCCTTACGCACCTATGGGTGCGCG
>JGI24703J35330_11748400_pt1 | contig 15351 bp, 12 predicted proteins | sample TergutNt197P1_FD_35330 | JGI IMG/M metagenome (IMG submission 35330) | reverse complement strand
TAAATAATGTTTTAATTATCGGAACGGGTGCACTCTTAAATGCGATGATTGTATCACAAAAAGAAACCATACCATGTATAGCACACGCAATAGCATTAACAACTGATATTAAAGGTGGGAAATCATAATGATATTTTTATATGCATTTTTGGTTGGAGGAGCAATCTGTGCCTTTGCTCAATTTGTAATGGACCGCTTCAAATTAACGCCACTTCACGTAATATGTATTTTTGTCTCACTAGGAGCATTCCTTGATGTATTCGGATTGTATGACCGCTTAATTAACTTCGCTGGAGCAGGCGCACAACTACCAATCACCAGCTTTGGACACGCAGTAATGCACGGAGCAATGGACGCCGCCGCCGAAAAAGGCCTACTAGGAATCGCAGGAGGAATGTTCACACTAAACACAGTAGGAATCACAGCAGCAATCCTCTTTGCATTTATCGCAGCCCTAGTTGCAAAGCCAAAAGATTAATATACTAAAAACAAATTTATCAACAACAAAACAACTCACAATTATGGACCTATATAACCAAGAGCGTTATATATTCATAAATGTGGGATTTTTTTTATTATAATAGACTTCATTTTAAAAATAGGCTCCTTTCATGAAAACGTACAAAAAAGTCAAAAAAATCAAAGAAATAAAAGACTAATCATTTTTTATTGCGTATATAAAAGCGGGGCCAATTTTTTTAAGGAGGAAAACTATGAAAAAACAATTAATTATCGGTGGAGGAATTTGTGGAGCGGTTATTTTGATTTTATTTGCGATTAATTTATCTGGGCGAGGTACAACCGAGTCACCATTCACAAACTTGCAAATTGAGCAGACGACCGAAAATTCTCAGGACGAACAACAATACAATATACAATCAGACGAAAAAGAAAATGATAGAATTGTCAATCAAGAAAAACAAAATGACATCATAATCGTTGATGTTCAAGGAGAGGTTCTAAACCCAGGAATTTTTGAAGTCGAAAATTACTTACGAATCGGTCATGTAATCGAACTTGCTGGAGGATTAACGGATTATGCCGATGTAAGAACGATAAATCAAGCTGCAAGAATCCATGATGAAATGTTAATTCGCGTACCTCATATCGACGATGTCCAAATTATCTCCAATAACCAAAATGAAAGCGACGCCTTAAATGCTTTATCAACAATGCAAGATTCAAGAATATCAATATCAACAGCATCAACTACTGAATTACAAACACTAACTGGAATTGGTCCCGCAATTGCCGGTCGAATAATCGATTACCGTGAACAATATGGACCATTTGAAGAAATAGAAGATTTAATGAATGTCTCAGGTATAGGAACAAGGATTTTTGAAGTAATAAAAGATGATATTAGACCTTAACGATTATCAAAATAACCTCCCTCTTCAGCCATCTCATACCAAGGTTTCTCTTGTTTTTGAGCAACTACTATTCGACTTTCATTTTTCACGGTTTCGCTCTTGTGATTTGACAGCTTATCTGATTCTTCAAACGCCTGAGCGAACCAATCAAACGTCGAATCAAATTCCTCACTTTTAGCTCTCTTACTACTAACTTTTCGAACAACTTCATGCTTTTGCTCCTCGGCAACTAAATTTTTGCGAAGAGAAGCTAAAGAATCAAGCCCCTCAACTCTAAACCCAGAATCAACATCAACCTTATTGCTATTTTTAGCAAAATTTTTCTTCTTTTTACCATTTGGTGCGGCACTAAAATTATCCTCAAATTCCATTTTCTTCGCCTGTTCAAACCAATGAACGTCTGATTCGATTTTCGCAACTGATTTTTCGATTTTTTTAGTTTGGTTCTCTTTCACATTATTTTTTGGTAATGCCACAATAGGAGGCTCTTTTTGCACAATATCATTTTTTAAAACCCGCAACTTATCTATCTCGGAAGTAGACATTTCAAACTCAGAACGCGTTGTTTTAACTTCAGCTGTTTTCGACGCAGACTTAACTGTTTTTTTCTTTTGTTCTTTAACTGGCGCAAGTTGTTTTTCAACATTCATATAACCAAGCTTAACTGCTTCTTCAAACCAAGATAATTCTTTTTCTTTTTTAACTTGTGTAACTTTAATAGAACTCGTGGGAACTGACTTCGTAACGTTATTCTCAATTCTCACCCCAGGCTCATCTACCACATCATTTTTCACAAGTTGTGGTGTAGTTGTCTCATTTACCGGTCCAACCACGTCAGCTAATGATTTTCTTATATATGTTGGATAGATTTTTACTATCGCATCCTCAACACGTTTTAACCAGATAAAATACGCTTCATCATTCCCTGGTTTTTGAAAATAAGAATACCATTCTTTATCATAACTCGTTAGAACATGTCTGATATAACTATGTTCCCATTTGTTAAGTTCGAACTCTGAAATTCTATTTGAATCAATCACTTTTCTTAAATTAGGGAATCTTTTCTTTTGGCTCTCTTTAGTACGACTTCTTAATTCATCTGAAGAGAGTTTTTTTACCCTAACAGTAGCGTTTTTTGCTCGTTCAATTAGTGTATCAACTTCTTTTTTTTGTTTGAGTTCAATTTCTGTAGTAAATTGATTTGAAATTTCGAGCTTCTTTTTAAATTCATCACTTTCGATTATTAAATCAACATCCAAGGCCCTCCAAACTGACTTTTTATTTTTAATTATCGCTTTAGGCAAGTCTGATGTTATCATTTTTTCAGAAAACCCCATTTTCAACAAATCCACTCTTGTATAAAATTTTTCCCCATTTTTATCAACTAAATCCATCCTTAATTTCTCAATATCCACTTAACCCACCTCGTTAGTTATTTAACTTTTTTATATACTATATCTTACACTAAAGTTACATCGAAAGCAATATCAATTAAAATTTTAATCTAAGGAAGGTAAATTTATGGTCGAACAAATACTTAAGATTTTCAAAAATACACGACATCAGTTAATCTTTGTAGTACTCGCAACTTTGTGTGGAGTTTTTATATTTGAAGGTCTATATTTTGTCATAGTTATTATTTTTTTCTTTATTTTTCGTTTTCCAAAAAGTTGGTACTATTTTTTAATAATATTAATTTTTTCATTTATTTTCCTCTTTATAATACATGAAAATAATATCCCAGAAATTTTAACAAATGAGCAGCAAGATTATCAAGCTCAGATAATTAGGGTAAATAGAAGAGGTGAGGATCGTCAAACAGCTATAATTAAAATTAATAATCAAAGAATATTTATGACTTTCGCAGAGAGTTATCCACGTATATTACCTGGCCAAACAATTGAGTTTAGTACTAGTATTCGAACGCCAACTAATCCAACAGTGCCCTACCGATTTAATTTTAAAGAGTTTTTATCTTATCAATCTATCCATCACACCATTTTTATCAGTGAATTAACTGTAACGACACAAAAATTTTCAATTTGGCAATTACAATTTCATGCCTCTGACTGGATTGAACAAAGATTTTCGCCATTAACCGTAGCGTATATACAAGCATTTTTTCTTGGATTAAGAGACAATATGGATGAAGAAAGTCTTCAAACATTTTCAGACTTAGGAATTATACAACTGTTATCAATTTCTGGTGTTAACGTGACTCTTATGACCGGTTTAATAAAAAATTTTTTTAAGCGAATCGGACTTGTTGATATCTTAATTGATCCTATTGTTATAATTTTTTGTATATTATTTGTAATTTTTGCTGGTGGTTCTATATCTGTAGTTCGCGCTTGTTTAATGACTATTCTTGCTACAATAAATCGACGGTTTAAGTTCGGATTTTCCTCATTCGATATATTTTCGTTGGTTTTTATTAGTAATTTTTTAATAAATCCTTTAATAATCTATCGAGCTGGATTTCAATTTTCCTACTGGATTTCTTTTGTTTTAATTTGTTCAAGAAACGTGCTTGCAAATCTCTCTCCATTAAAATCAAAAATTTCGATTTTATATCTTGCAAGAATGGCTTCGATTCCTTTAACAGCAGCCAACAGTTTTGAAGTTCATCTTGTATCATTTTTGGCAAATTTTCTAGTAGCGCCGATTTTAATGCAAATCATTATTCCTTTACTTTTGCTAACATTAATTTTTCCTTTTATCGAGCCGGTAACAATAATTTTCATCCAGTTATTTGAAAGCTTTAATACATTTCTCCGTCCATTTTTAAATATACAATTAGTTGTCGGCTCTTTATCATTACAATTTGTTTTTATTTTGGTTAGTATATTTTTATTTAGTTGTTATCTATATGAAAAACATCGGTTTGTAATGATAAGAATTGCGATGATTATTGTTTATTTTATCTTTTTTGAAATTAATCGTCTTGCTCAATTTAATAGTTATGTGACATTTCTTGATGTTGGACAAGGAGATGCAACCGTCTTAAGAAGTCCATTTCATCAATGTAATATTGTTGTTGACACAGGCGGTGATGTCAGTCGTGTTAGGAGTAATAATCCTTCAACATTCGCACAAACCTTAGAACCATATTTACTTGGAAATGGTGTTAGAGTTATCGATTATCTAATTTTGACCCATGAGCATTACGATCATATTGCCGAATCAGTCAATTTAATGAATCGTTTTGATGTAAAAAATATTATCTACAATGGTGCTGAGGTTGGAACTCAAATGAAAACAATCCTAGATGAAGCTGATCGTCTTAATATTCCAGTCCATCAAGCAAAAACTTTAGATAGTTTTACATGTGGAAAAAAACACCTTGTATTCGTACAACCTCCGGTTTCAAATATTGATACTAATGAGGATTCTTTGGTTATGACAATTGAAATTGATGATTTTACCTTTATGATAACAGGTGATATCGGTCATGTAAGTGAAGCGGCTGTTCTTGCAAATGTCACTGTTGATAGTATAGATTTTTATCAAGTGGCTCATCATGGTTCTCGCTACTCGAATTCATTTGAGTTTTTAGATGCCCTAAACGTTAGATATGCAATTGTCCCTGTTGGTGTTCGTAATTTTTATGGTCATCCTCACCAAGAATTATTTGATGTTACAGATGCACTCCATATTCCACTTTTTAGTAGTGCAGTTGATGGTACTGTGCAGATCCGAATTATGAGAGGGAGATATGAAATACTAAGTTGGCCTCATGAAAATTAACGAAATTTTTCTTTAATCAGTTGAATGAATATTATTTCTGCTTGATTATTCACTAATATTGGGTTATAATAATTATAAATAAGTTCGAATGAAGAAATTGGGTGAATATAATGACGGAAGTTTTTGATATGAATATGAATGACTTATTTGGTGAAGAATCTGAATTTATTGAAGTTTTGCAAAATAAATTAGAAGGATTAGGTCTTGATATCGATGCAAGTTCACTCGCTGTTGTGCTTCACGAATACGAATTAGCTAAGATGGAGTTTTTAAAAAATCACATTATGAATATGTTAAAAGAACGTGGTGATTTAACAGACGGACCTGTAAAGCTTGTTGTTTCTCAAGGTGGGATGGATCTTAAAGCATTGTCTGATGATGAATTTGATTTTCCTACAGAAGAAGACTCGGAAGTAGATTCTAATCTAATTTCCTAACCGGTTTAATCATTTGTAAACCGGTTTTTATATTTTTCATACAAGATTTTACCATTTTATAACAAAAAAAAGAGTTTTCTTTTCGCAAATATTCGTGATCTGGTATTGATTTTTAGTAGAAAAAAGGTTATAATGTTACTTGTATTCTTCTTGATTCGACATTTTTTTAATTAAGAGGAGTAAGTTATTATTTTGTTTTTTAAGGATTGTGTTAAAATTTTATATTTTGCACAAAATAATTATTTATAAGTATTTACCCATAATTTTTTATCACTCATCGTGTTAATTTTTTTATGGTCATTTTTCATGAAATAGTAATATATATTAGGAGGAAAATTTTATGCAAGCATGGCAAGATTTCAAAGGTGCTGAATGGAAAAACAATATTAACGTTCGTGACTTCATAATCAGTAATATGACGGAATATACTGGTGATGATTCTTTCTTAGCTGAGGCGACTGATGCTACAACTAAATTATGGGATCAAGTAATGGAATTAACAAAACTTGAGCGTGAAGCTGGTGGAGTTTTAGATCTTGATACACATTTAGTTTCGACTATCGTTTCTCATGATGCTGGTTATTTAAATAAAGAGCTTGAAACAATCGTTGGTTTTCAAACTGATAAACCATTTAAACGTTCTTTACAACCTTTTGGTGGAATCAAAATGGCAGAAAATGCTGCTAAGGCATACGGATATCAAGTTGATCCTGATGTTTCTAAAACTTTTACTGACTTTAGAAAAACTCATAACCAAGGTGTATTTGATGCGTATACGAAAGAAATGCGTGCAGCTCGTAAATCGGGAGTAATCACAGGTTTACCTGATGCTTATGGTCGTGGTCGTATCATCGGAGATTATCGTCGTGTTGCTTTATATGGTGTTGATTTCTTAATGGCTCAAAAAGCTAAAGATCATGCAAATACTCGTAAAACTATGGATGAAGAGACAATTCGTTTACGCGAAGAAATTTCTGAACAGTACCGTTCTTTAGGTGAATTAAAAGAAATGGCTTCAAAATACGGTTTTGATATTTCTCGTCCAGCAGAAACAGCACAAGAAGCTATCCAGTGGACATACTTTGGATATCTTGCAGCAATTAAAGAACAAAATGGTGCTGCAATGTCACTTGGACGTGTTTCAACATTCTTAGATATTTATATCGAACGTGATTTAAAAAATGGTGTAATCACTGAAATCCAAGCACAAGAGATGCTCGATCATTTTGTTATGAAATTACGTCTTGTAAAATTTGCTCGTACACCAGATTATAATGCATTATTCTCTGGAGATCCAACTTGGGTAACTGAATCAATTGGTGGTATGTCTACTGATGGACGTTCAATGGTTACAAAATCGTCTTTCCGTTTCTTACACTCTCTTGATAACTTAGGTCCAGCTCCTGAACCAAACTTAACTGTACTATGGTCGACACGTTTGCCACGTGGATTCAAAGAATATTGTGCTAAAATGTCTATCAAAACATCTGCAATTCAATACGAAAATGATGATATTATGTTACCTTTATATGGTGATGATTACGGGATTGCTTGTTGTGTTAGTCCAATGAAAATTGGTAAGCAACTTCAATTCTTTGGAGCTCGTGCGAACCTTGGTAAAGCTTTACTTTATGCAATCAACGGTGGTGTTGATGAACAATCTAAAGCACAAGTTGGTCTTCACTGGCGTCCAATCTCTTCAGAAATCTTAGATTACAAAACTGTAATGGAAAACTTTGAAGAAGTAATGGATTGGTTAGCTGAACTTTATGTTAACACATTAAATGTAATCCACTATATGCATGATAAATATGCTTATGAGCGAGTAGAAATGGCACTTCATGATACTGATGCTCAAAGAATTTCTGCAACAGGTATCGCTGGTCTTTCTGTCGTTGCTGATTCATTATCTGCAATCAAGCATGCAAAAGTTCGCCCAATTCGTGATGAAGCTGGACTCGCAATTGATTTTGAAATCGAGGGTGACTATCCAAAATATGGTAACAATGATGATTCAGTAGATTCAATTGCAGTTGAAATTGTTAACAAATTCATGAAAAAAGTTGCTCAGTATAAAACTTATCGTGCAGATATTCAAACTCAGTCTGTACTAACAATTACTTCAAATGTAGTTTATGGTAAGAAAACTGGTAACACTCCAGATGGTCGTCGTAGTGGTGAGCCATTTGCTCCAGGTGCAAATCCAATGCACGGACGTGATACTAGCGGTGCAGTTGCTTCTATGTCATCTGTTGCTAAACTTCCATTTGAATCAGCACAAGATGGAATTTCTAATACATTCTCATTAGTACCAGAAGCTTTAGGTAAAAATGAACAAGATCGTATTAATAATTTAACAGCTGTTCTTGATGGTTATGTTGCGAAAAAAGGTCATCACTTAAATATTAATGTATTTAGTCGTGAAACTCTTCAAGATGCAATGGATCATCCTGAAAAATATCCACAGTTAACAATCCGTGTTTCTGGATACGCTGTAAACTTCATTAAATTAACTAAAGAACAACAACAAGACGTTATCACTAGAACTATGCACGGAAATATGTAATATTTCCGGACATAGGGACGAAAGTCCATTCGTGTGGATAAGTTGATATAGGTGGGGATTCATACTCCTCACTTTTTTCATTTGAATGTTATGATTTTATCTTAATAGTAAAAACTAAAAGAAGTCTTTAAATAACAAAAGTAGTATACTTATAACAAATGGGGTGCAAAAATGTCGACAACAGGATATGTCCATTCAATAGAAACATTTGGTAATGTCGATGGACCTGGAATTAGATTTATTTTATTTTTACAAGGTTGTTCTTTAAAATGTAAATATTGTCATAATCGCGATTCTTGGAAAATGAATACAGGAAAAATAATGACTGCCCAAGAGGTTGTCACAGAAGTCTTAAAATATCGTGAATTCTTCGATGCATCAGGAGGGGGAATTACGGTTAGCGGTGGTGAACCATTATTACAGTTACCATTTTTAATAGAACTTTTTACCTTATGTAAAAAAGAAGGAATTCACACAAATATTGATACAAGCGGTGGAATAAGACTTAATAATCGAAACGTTGGACTCCTAGAACAACTTATCCCACTAACTGACATGATGATGCTTGATGTTAAGTTAATGAATCCTATAGGACACCTTGATTTAATTGGTGTACCGAATGAACCAATTCTCGAATTCGGACGTTATATTGCAAAGGCTGGCGTGAAATTATGGATTCGTCGCGTATTAATCCCTAGACTAACTGATTCAGAGGACGACTTAATCGCAACCGCAAACTACATTAAAGAGCTCAATACATTAGGAACTGTTGAAAGAATTGAAGTTCTTCCTTATCATCCAATGGGTGAATCAAAATGGGTAGAACTCGGGTTTGAGTATCCTTTAAAAGGACAACGAATTCCAACAAAAGATGAAGTAAAAATTGCCGAAGATATTTTAAAAGCAGGACTTGCGTAAAATAAAGTCCTGTTTTTTTTTGATATGTAGAGTTCTCATAATTGTAAATCAAGGAACTCCTACTATGCTGTGAAAACTTGACCAATTGTACCAGTTACCTACAGTAGTTACTTCTCTGTAACCTTTTCTTTGTAGGGCAACTCGATGAACTACACCTGTTGAAGATGTTGCATTAACACTTATTGTAATAGGCCAAGCATCATCATTAATTCTGGCTGTTCCAGATGGTCGCGAAAAGTTAGGACGGATATTATCTCGTTCCCAATGAGCCGATCTTGACACTAAACTGTCCCAATCTCTAGTGTTCCTTATTGTTAAAGCTGAAACATTATAACAAATACCAATAATACCGCACAATATGAAAGTGATAATCAAAATTTTATATAATTTAATTTTTATTTCTTTCATTAAAACCACCTCTTTTATGTCTTACTATCAAATTATGAAAATATCGATAATATGTGTTATGAAAATTCACATTTTTAAAAATATTTTGTATTTTCATTTGATTTCTAGTTGTAAATCAAAAAAAAATATAATATAATAAAAATATATATATCAAATCACTTGTATAATCGCGTTGTTAAATGTTTTGTACTTTTTGCACACAATTTATCGATAATGGAATACAATATTACAAATCAAAATTTTATTTAAATTTAGGAGGTTTTGAACATGAATAAATTTCGCCATTTATTTATTTTATTTTTTCTCTCAGTTTCTTTACTAGGTTCTTATACTATTGTTTCACAAAATTATTATATTGCAAATGCAAATGTTGAAGCTCGACATAGTGTGTGGCGCTCAGCGTGGTGGATTCCATCAGACACTCGTCCGCATTTTAGTCGGCCTTTTGCGCGGGCTGAAGCAGATGATTGGACAAGAATTACAATCGTTGGAGTAGCGTGGAATCCTGGCCGCTGGTATAGTGAAGTAACACCTAGAAGGTTTGGTTATGTTGTTGTTGATACTGTAGGAGAATGGCATAATTGGGCGAATTTTGAACGGCTTCGTGGTGCTGCGTGGTAATTTATGTCATAATTAGATGTGAAAGGATTCTAACATGAAAATTATTAATCGATTATTTATCACCTTAACACGTAATAAAAAGAAAAATTTTGTATTATTTTCAATTATTTTTCTTATTGGCTTAGTAATTAATTCAAATTATATTATCAATCGTGCAGTTAATGCTACAACAAATGAAATTAGACGAACAACTCCACCAATTTTAACTCTCATTCCAGACATGACAACTATTAATTATCAATATTTCGAAAATTATTTTCCTAGCGTTTCAAATATTGATTCAAAAATAATTTATGAAATAAGTAATTTACCTTATGTTAGAATGATGTATTATACAATTATTCCAACAACAAATTCTACTTCTCTTATTAGACACGGAGAAGTTCAATCTGGTTTGTTTAATATGATTGGTGTTTCTACAACAGATTTCTTTTTTGCAAATGAAGGATTTATCGATATTGCTCAAGGAAGAACTTTTACTAATGAAGAATTGCACCTAATAGAATTACCACTTGTCGCACCAATTATAATTTCAGACAAAATTGCTAATCTCAATGGTTTAACCATCGGTTCGCAGATTGAATTTTTTGAACTTCTATTAAACTTACCTGATGTTTTTGATATTTCTGATTTAAATGAATTTATCGAACGAAAATATTTTGAATTTGAAGTTATCGGTATTTTTACGTATAACCCACCATTACATATCGATGAATATTATCAAGACCACGTTTTTACACAAATTCTTAATCAATTTTATATTCCTAATTGGCGAGCAAGTCAATTATTAGAATATGCTGTTAATTTTATTATCGATTATTCATATTCGATAGATACAAATAATCATTCTTTAGCAGATTTTATAAAAAATCATATGGAAGTAATTTGGGTGTTATATAATGCACTCGATATGGATAATTTTAAAACAGCTGCATATGCAATATTACCAGATTATTGGACTTTTGAAACTGCGACTAGAGATTTTTCACACGTAATTCATACTTTTGACTTATTAGATAGTATTACAAATCAAATGTTTTGGTTTTTCACAGTATTAATGATAGTTGCGACATATCTACTTATATATTTCACACTTGATGAAAGAAAACATGAACATGCTATTTATTTATCTCTAGGAGAATCTAAAAAGAAAATTTTTTTACTTATCTTTATTGAAGTTTTAATTATTGGAACAATTGCTATTGTTTTTTCAATAATAATTAGTAATTATTTTGCAGAGTATCTCGGTCAATATATAATATTAAATCATTTTGAATCTCACAGAGTTAATCCACATCCCAAATTCAATTTGACTATTGATTTACTAGGATTTAATCATGTTTTATCGCCTCAGGAAATGATTGAGTTATTTAGGATTGATATAAGTATTAAACATATGATTCAAATTTATCTCGGATTTATTTCGATTTTGTTTATCTCATGCATATCAGCATTTATTTCAATTTTTAAATCTAGTACATCCAAACTCTTGACAAAAGCAAAAATTGGATAAATTCTTATATAACAGAAGCATTTTTATAAAAACTTGCTTCTTTTTTTTGTACAAAATTGTATTTACGACGAAGATGTTAAAATATTTCAAATTAATTAACATTTTTTATAGTATTTTGATACGCTTTATAATATAATTAAAGGTGCAAGCTAATGTTAAGAGTTTCTCATACAAAATGATTAGATGCTCAACAAAAAAAGCATCAAATATTTTATTAGGAGAGTAACAAGACGTAATTTAAAATAGTATAAAAAAAAATTATATAAGGAGGAGTATAGATTGACGACATTGTACAAACCGGATAAGCCTCTTATTCAAAGATATGTTTTTAGTATTGCATGGGCTTTTTTAATGTTAATATTATTAACTGATTATTATCAAACTGGTTTTTATGACATAATTGCTGTTTGGATTCTAGCTAGCATTCCATGGGGAGTTACAAAATTAATCGCAAACTTTAATTATAAAAGACGTTTACGTATCTTTGAAGATGAGTACATTCAGAATAATGATTATATAAATCAAAGTAAAATCATGGATAGTTTTCTTAATTCACATCAAACAGATGTAGAAAATGCAGTAAATCACAAAGAAAATCATCCAGATATTCTCGAAGCAACTAGGATTATTAATGAACTTCAACAATTAATAACCACGTGTGAATTTTCACAAATTTTAACAGAACTTATTGACGTTTCTGTTGCAACCCTTCAAAAATTGCGAGATGAACCACAACATATAAGTAGTTCAAGAAAGTTTTTTAGTTATTATCTACCAACATCTTTAACATTAGTAAAGAAATATAATAACCTAAAATCGCAACCAATACAAAGCGAAAATATAATTAATTCGTTAGATAAGATATTAACGTCAATTCAACTGATTAATCAGGCATTACAAAAAAATCTAGATGCACTATTTAATCACACACTCATTGATTTAGAAGTTGAACTGTCAGTGATAGAGACTATGATAAATAAAGATGGGTTAGTTTGAAATCCAAATCCAAGATATTAAGAAAGTGAGGCAATAAAAATGGAATTAACTTTTTCACCAAACCTAACACTCGATACACCAGTCATCTCAGAAGAAGAGATTTTAACACCTACTGTTGAGGAGGTTTCTCAAATTTGTAAAGAACTTGCTCAATTGACTGAGACTGAACAAGCGATGGTTAAAAATTTCTCGGAGCAAATTGATTTAAATAACAGTGGTCTTGTCATGCAATATGGGGCGGCAGCACAAAAACACGTTGCGGATTTTTCAACGTCAACTTTAAACAATGTTCGAACCAAAAATATGGGTGACGTTGGCGGAATGTTGTCGACTTTAACGGTAGAGTTACAAGGATTGAATTTTGATGAGGAGGAAAAGCGTGGTATAAGAGGTATTTTTAGACGTGCTCAAAACCACATCGCGACACTCAAAGCTCAATTTGATAATGCAGAAGCAAATGTTGATAAAATTGTTACCGCTTTAGAAAAACATCAAGTGACTCTTTTGCGCGATATTGCCTTACTAGACAAAATGCATGAATTAAATCAAAATTATTTTAAAGAATTAACAATGTATATTCTCGCCGGTAAAAAGCGTATCCAAGATGTTCAAAATAATGATTTAGTTATCTTGCAAAAAAAAGCTGTTGAATCAGGACTTCCTGAAGATGCTGAAGCGACAAATGATTTAGTAAATCGCATCAATCGTTTTGAGAAAAAAGTTCACGATTTAGAACTAACACGCATGGTTTCAATTCAAATGTCGCCACAAATTAGGATGATTCAAAATAATGACGCATTAATGCTTGAAAAAATCCAGTCTTCCATTGTAAATACAATTCCATTATGGAGAAGTCAGATGGTTATGGCTCTAAGTATGCAACATTCTCAGCAAGCAATGCAAGCACAACGTTCAGTTACTGATATGACAAATGAATTATTAATCAAAAATGCGCAGAAACTTCAACAAACAACAGTTGATATTGCCCGTGAATCAGAACGAGGAATTGTTGATATGGAAACTTTACGTGAAACAAATAGATTTTTAATTGAAACTCTTGATGAAGTCCGTGAAATCCAAGTACAAGGTTCATTGCGTCGGGCTGAAGCAAGTGATGAATTAGTTAAAATCGAATCTGAACTTAAAGAAAGATTAATCCGTGCGGTTAACGGATAAGTGTGTGATTATTATGGAATATTCTAAAAAGAAAAAACGTGCAAATATAATTTGTGCTATCTTAATTATAACCTCCACTCTTCTTGCGATAGTCTTCTAAATTAAAAAACTGTTTATGAAATTAAACAGTTTTTTTGTATTTTTTAGTTAATCAACTTCGATATCCGTAAAACTAAAACTATCTACATCAAACAATCCTTTGTCAGTAATTTTAAGCGATGGGATAACAGGAAGGGACATAAATGCAAGTGTCATTATCGGTTCAATGGACCTATGAACACCAAGTAGTTCGTGTAAAGTATTCTCAATCCGCAAAATTCTATCTCGTGCCCAATGAGCCGAATTATTAGTCATTAAGCCAGCAATCGGTAGTGGCATACTTTCTTTTAACACACCGTCTACTACGACCGCAATTCCGCCTTGCATCTGATAAATTTCTTCTACCGCTTTTTTCATATCTTCATTATTTGTCCCAATTACAACTATATTATGTGAATCATGGGCGATTGTTTGTGCGAGTGCCCCAGTTTTTAATCCATATCCACGAATCAACCCTACAGCCACATTTCCCGTTTTTTTATGTCTTTCGATGACTGCTATTTTTAAAATATCCTGTTGACTATCATAGATGAAATCCCCATGTTCATCTCTTTTAATCGTAGCTGTTGATGATTTCGTAAGTAAGGATTTCGGAATTATATCTATGACTTTTACAATATCGGATTGTGAATTTAATCTCATTTTATTTATATCAAAATTAGCTAATTTAACCGTATTAGAAACATTTTTTGCATCAACATACATCTTTTTTCCCATATAAATCTTATTTTTTACAACCCATTTTCCATCTTTAATAACATCATTTGTTTTAAATTCTTTTAAATCATCAACCAAGACAATATCGGCTTTTAAACCGGGTGCAATGGCTCCGCGATCGTGAAGTTGATAACATTCTGATGGGTTTAATGTTGCCATCTGGATTGCTGTAATCGAGTCTATGCCCTCTTCAACACAAATTTTTAAATGGGCATTAAGATGTCCTGTTTCGAGGATTTCTATTGGGTTACGGTCATCTGAACATAAAAGCAGACGCCTACTATTTTGCTTCGTGATACCTTTTAACAAATTGCGAAGTTCCTTGGCTGCTGAACCTTCTCTAAGTTGAATATACATCCCTAGACTAATTTTTTCTAGCATTTCATCAATTGAAGTACATTCGTGATCAGTTTTTATACCTGCTGCTATATATGAATTTAAAGCTTTTCCTGTTACTCCAGGTGCATGACCGTCGATAATTTTGCCTTGCTTAAATGAGGCATGAATTTTATTTAAAACTTCTTGGTCGCCGTTAATTACACCTGGAAAATTCATCATTTCTCCTAAACCGAATGCTTTATTTTGTTTTAATAATTTTTTTACTGTACGGCTATTTAAAACATCTCCAGAATTTTCAAATGATGTTGCTGGAACACAAGAAGGTATCTGAAATTTTATATCAACTGGTGACAAATCAGCCGACTTTGTCATATATTTTAGTCCACGAGTACCACAAACGTTGACTATTTCGTGTGGATCTGCGATGACGGTAGTTGTTCC
>JGI24703J35330_11748401_pt1 | contig 15432 bp, 18 predicted proteins | sample TergutNt197P1_FD_35330 | JGI IMG/M metagenome (IMG submission 35330) | reverse complement strand
AAAGTCTTTTAGTAGCCTATCGGGAGACATATCAAAAATCAAAGGCCTTTTGACGAAAGGAGGCAAACTATATGGTCGATTTTAGTATGATGGTGGGGATCGTCATGGGGGTCAGTCAGCTCTTGAAGAAGACAGGGCTTAATACACAGATCATTCCGATTTTTAACGTCTTAGTGGGGATGTTACTATCTATTCTATGTATGGATCTCAGCTTGATGGAAAGCCTCCAACAAGGTTTACTCATCGGATTAAGTGCTTCTGGCGTTTACGATGTGTGCACGAGTTTTAAGAAAAAGTATTAAACCATATAAAAAGGTAGAGACAACGCTCCAATTTGATGGAGAGCGGTTTCTACCCTTTTTTTATTTAAAGATTATTTTGTCATCTTTATTAGATTTGTAAGATATCTTTAATCGTTGTTTCTTTTTTAACGGCATGTTCCTGGATCGACGTAAAGATCAAGGTTGTTAGTTCTAAACCTAGGTCCACTTCATGAACGACAATATCGCCGGCATTAATGATGCTAGACGTTAAGTTCATAATCCCTTCAATACCAGAGTCAATTAACGAATCAACGATTGGCTGACCTGAAGTAGCAGGAACAGCTAAAATGACGTACTTAATGTCATTTTCCTTAATGTATTCAACCAAGCTTTCGCTGTGGAAAATGGGAATATCGTTAATTGTAGATCCTGTGATTTCATGGTTAGAATCAAATGCTGCAACTAACTCAGTAGGTGCATGGTTAATTTCGTTTGTAAAACGATCCGATGTAAAGAAGTTAATTAAGGCACGCCCTAAATTTCCAACCCCGATTAGAATACATTTCTGCTTATCTTCGTTTTGGATGTGTAGGAACTTCTCAAATGCTTCCAGAACGAATTCAACTTTATAACCATAACCTTGACGCCCAAGCTCTCCTAAATGCGAGAAATCTTTTCGAATAGTTGCCGGCTCGATGCCGATTTTTGTGCTTAATTCACTTGATTGTATTTTAATAACGCCAGCTTCTCGAAGATTTAAAAAACAACGATGGTAAAGTGCTAGCCTTTTTAATGTCGTTTTGGGGATACGTGACATAATAACCCACCTCTCTTTAATAATTGTTAATTTTTTAGCTATTGACTAGTATAACATAACCCGACATGAGTTTCAAATTTACGACAAATATAGAATGCCTTCCTTATAACTCGCGTCGTGATGCTTTAATCTCTTCCCTTCAATGTGGGCACTTAAGACAAGACCAAACATGATCATACTGGCCAAAACGGAACTTCCACCAAAGCTGATAAAGGGGAGTGTGACTCCTGTAATCGGAAGAATTCCCAGTAACATGCCGATGTTCCAAAACTGTTGCGCCATTAAGGAAGCGAAGATGCCGACACAAACGTGACTGTTATAATGATCACGGTTCAAAATGGCGGTATTTAGAATTTCCAGGTTAAAGAACAGGCAAATACCAATTACCGTCATGGAACCAATCATACCGAAGTCCGTCCCGATAACAGCAAAGATTAAATCGGTATGAGCTTCAGGGAACCAGATCGTTCCACTTTGGAAACCGTGGCCAAGGACTCCGCCAGATCCCATGCCAGTCAAGGCACGGGCTAACTGGAATCCAACACCAGATATGGTACCGAAAGGATCGAGTAGTGCATCGAAGCGGTCAATTCGATAAGACTCTATTCCAATGGTATTAATCAGGAAATCAGGATGGTTAATAACAAAGAACAAAAAGATGTATACGAAAAATAGCGCACTTCCTGCCACAACTAAAATATAAGTCCACTTAATACCGGCAGCTAACAACATAAAGGACGTTGTAATTAAGATCAAGATGGTAATCCCTGAATCTGGTTGAATAAAAATAAGCAAAGAAGGAATGAGAACCACACCGAAGGCTTTAATAATGAGATTAAAATCAGTTTTAAAGGTTCGGGTTTCATGGGGAATTTTTTCGTTATGCTTTTGAATAATATCTGCCACTACAAGAATAAGGGCAATCCGCATGAATTCTGAAGGTTGTAGGCTCATGAATCCTAAATTAATCCAACGTGCAGCACCATTTACGATAGGAAATAGATTACTATTTGGATGATTAAAAAGGAGAATCATAATTATTAGGAAGAAGCAGAGACCATAAACCGGCCAACGGATTAATCGAATGTTCTTGGCCCCCATAAATAAAGCGGTGACAGTTGCCACCATTCCAACTCCATAAAAAATGACCTGTCTGAGAAGAAAGTTTGTGTCAGCAATATTAGCTGGGATTAAAGGTTGGGCAGAGGCAATTGCAGTCAAACTAATTCCAAACAGCAGAAAAAAGTAGATCAGCATGGGGGTATAGAAAATGGTTGTGAAATTGCTAAATTTTTCTCTCAATGTCATGATAAAAACTCCATGTGTATAGCTTGGCATATACTCTAGTATATATTCTTATTGAAATTATACCACAGATCTCTTCCAATTATTAGTTTTCGCAGAGAATTTTCAAGTAAAGTTGCAAAAATGTTGCGATTTGCTAGATTTTGACGACAAAAGTAGGCTATAATGGTGGAAAGAACTTTGTTGATGAAGTAGGTGTGAAGATATGAGCGATGTTAAAATCTTTAATGCAACAAAAGAGGAAGTAAAGTACATTGACGAAGGAATCATTACGTATAATCAAACACAGCTTCCTTTTACTCAAGAACCGACTTTTATCCCACTTAACCGATGCATCAAAGAAGATGGAAAAGTCGTTGCAGGTATTCTTGCAACCATTGCTTGCTGGGGTATTTTGTCGATTGATGTGTTATGGGTGAAAGAAGAATATCGTGGGAAAGGCTATGGAAGTCAATTAATGAAAGCAGTGGAAGAGGAAGCTAAAGGAAAAGGGGCTAAATTAAGCCGTGTTGAGACTTTTGAATTCCAAGCGAAAGGGTTTTATGAAAAGCTTGGTTATGAAGTGTTTGGTGTATTAGAAAACTGTCCGGAAGGATATAAGGATTATTCCTTAGCGAAAAGGTTGGATTAAAGGAGTGAAGTGCGATGTGCGATGTTTATGTTAGTTAGCATATACGTCTTAATGGCTTTACCACTTTTTTGGTTGTCCTGGTTAATTGGCAAGAAAAAGAAAGTTCATTTAATCGCTGGATATGTACCAGGTAAATACAACGATGAAAAACTAGCACGAACAAATGCTCTCGCTTTGACTTTAGTAGGCTTGATTTGTCTTGCATTAGCAGTTGTTCATTTATTTGTAGGAGACGGAGATGGCGAAGTTATTGCTGTAATCGTAGCAAATATAACATTGACGATCGTGGTTACTATTTGGACTCTGATGGTTGTTAACCGTGATTGTAAAAAATCGGATTGAAATATCATGAGAAACGAGTTGAGAAAATGAAAATTACTAAAATGACAAATCGTACCACAATGTTTACCGTTCCAGAAAATGAAAACTACGATGTAAATATGGCGGTTATTTTCGGTACGAAACACAATTTTATTATCGATACAGGAACAGGTGAAGATTGCGCTGAAGCAATGCTCGAGCATGTTGGTAATGATCTAAAACCAATTGTTGTTATTAATACCCATGGTGATTGGGATCACGTGGCTGGAAATTCATCGTTTGATCAGCATACGGTTATTTCTCATAAATTAGGTCGTGATCGGATGGATCAAGAATGGGACAATCAAATTAAGAAATATCGATCAAACAGTGAATTTTTTAAAGGGAAAGTTTCTAAGACCTTACCAAATATGGTATTTGAAGGGGAGTTGTATTTCCCAGAGGATGGAATCAGGTTAGTTCATACACCAGGGCATAAAGGTTGCGACATCACGATTTACGATGAAGTAGACAAGATTCTTTACACAGGAGATAACTTTGGGATAGTTGAGGGAAAGGCTGTTTACTGGGGAGAAGACATCACTGATTTTGAAAAAATAATCGCTACTTATAAAACCTTTGATTTTGAATTGTGTATCTCTGGTCATAGTGAGCCACAAGGTTTTGAAGTTATTAAGTTTCTAGAAGCAACCTTAGTTGAGTTGAAAGAAAATAGTTAGAATGTGAGGGATTCAATATGAACGAACAAGCAAAAAAATACTGGGATGAATTTTGGAAGGGCAAAGAAGCTCCGGTTAAGGTGGTCGCCGAGCAGTTTGGTTGGGAAGGAACGCCGCTAGCCGATGAATTAGCGGATTTGATTGTCAAGGGGATTAAGACTGGAACCTGTAGTGGGCATATGTTTTATGGGGAGAACGATCCATTACCGGAAGTTGGACAGTACACGGTTATCTTAAATAGTAAAGACATGCCTGTTGCCATTGTTAGAACGACCGTTGTTGAGATCATGCCTTTGAACGAAGTGGGCGAGGAATTTGCTACCTCAGAAGGCGAAGGGGATTTGAGCTACCGTCATTGGTGGAATGGTCATGTGAAATTCTTTGCTCAGGAATGCGAAGAAGCAGGCATGCTTTTTAGTGAAGATATGTTAGTCGTTTGCGAGACCTTTGAATTAGTAGATGTGAAAGGAAGTTATTAACGATGATCACAACAGAACGATTGGAATTAAGTAAATTTCAAGAAACAGACCTTCAGGGCTATGTCAACCTGATAACCCAATCGACGGTGACCCAGTACTTAGCGGATGGGGCAGAGATGACAAAAGAAGAGGCAACGAATCGTGCTCCTCAACTGTTTAACGACCCTTGGGAAGATGGTTACGGTGTGTTTGTAGTGAGAGAAAAGACCAACGATGAGATCATTGGTTATTGCGGTATTCGAGTCCTTCCGGATGAGCGTATCGAGCTTCTATATGCCTACGATCCATCTAGCTGGGGCAAAGGTTATGCCACGGAAGCGGGAGCGGCTGTTTTAGCTTATGGAAAAGAACATTTTGACTTAACCGAGCTAATCGGGATTGCCTATCCAGAAAACAAAGGCTCCATCGCTGTTTTAAAGAAGCTAGGCTTTGAATTCGTTGGGGTAGAAGAATACTTTGGTAAAGCGTTAGAAGTGTTTGTTTTGAAGGTGTGAGAACAATGAAAGAAGTTCTGAAGCATTGGGGATTAGAAGAAGAGCCTGTGAAACTGCGAGAAAGGTCGTGTAAGTCTGCTAGCAATGAGATTTGGGAAGTCGGAAACCAATATATTCTGAAGGGTTATTCTGACAAAGGAGCGTTGCAGACGTCAATAGAAATAAACAAACTACTATTAAGATCTCAAGTATCAGTTGTTGAATATTTACAGACTACTGATGGAAATTGGAAGACAGCAGATGGCAGCTACTGTATGATGAAAAAGTTACCAGGCCAACACTTGACCTTTGATGAAGTGACAGAATCAATTGTTCAGGAGTTGGGTAAGGAACTAGCAAAACTACACCTTTCTCTTTTGAAGGTCGAATCAGAAACCTTTTATCAGGATCATGACTTTCTAAGTGAATGGTATGACTATATCAAACCTGGTTTGGTTAATGTAGCAGATGATATCGTAGACTTTGTAGAAGGTAAGCTAGTAGGTTTATACTCATTACTACCACGACAGCTCATTCATCGGGACATTCACTTTGAGAACATCTTATTTAAGAACGATAAGCTAACCGGTTGGCTAGATCTAGATTTGAGTCGTAAAGACATTCGTATTTTTGATTTAGCCTATTTCTTGGTAGGACAATTAGTAGGTAAGGTTGAAGATCCTCGTCAAATTAGTAAATGGTGTCTAGTTCGTGATAGTTTGTTAGCAGGGTATAATAAAGTCGAAAGGTTATCAACAGAAGAAATCGAAATTTTACCCGTATTGATGATTGCTATTGAACTTTTATTTGTGACCTATTGGCAAGGAAAAGGGAATGTAAGGGAGCAGGGTAAAGCAATTTGTTTGGCAAAGTGGTTGTATGAAAATTTTGAAATGATGTAACAAGTAGTGATAAAAAGCTCATATCACCTCTTCTTATGTGGAGGTTTTTCCCTGAATGGGACTTAATTTGAAGTTTCAGGAAAGAATTATTTAGTTTTGAGGGCTCTTAGGTCCTAAATTTTCCTAAATAGATCGAAAATCGCCGTTTCAGGAAAAAACTCCCACATTTTGAGCGTTTATAGAGTCTAGATTTTCCCAAATGAGTTCAAAAATGACCTTTTGGGAGAGTTTGGGTAGAAATCAACCGTCAAAACATAAAATTAAATACAAGCTTAGAGTAGTAGAAAGGAACCAAATCATGACTGAAGAATCCACATCACCATGGAACGCCAATTTTATTAAATTTGTCACCGCACAAGCTTTTTCATTTATCGGCAAAGCTTTGATGCGTTTTGCCCTACCTTTATACATTCTTTTAATGACAGGCGATGCTGCTTTAATGGGTGGCATTTTGGCAGTTTCAGCGATCCCGTCGATCTTAATTTCTCCCATTAGTGGGGTAGTTGTGGATCGGGTGAAGAAGAATAAGCTGCTTGCGGTGGTTAACATCACCACATCGATCGGAATTGTGATTTTTTGGCTAACCAAGGATGCGGTGGGCATTATTCCTGCGACGATTTTTATGATGTTAGTCTTGCTAACCGCCGATAGTTTAACGGCTCTAACCGGTAAGTCTAGCGTTTCTTTGGTTAGTCCACCGGATGCCATTGTTCGGTCCAATTCGATTTTATTTCTCGCCATTAGTGTCTCGGTGATCGTCACTCCAGTTCTTGGTGGTTTCGCCTTAGGCGGTTTGGGAATTAGCTCGGTTTTGGTAATCAGTCTAGCCTTTTTACTAGCTGCGGCGACCCTTAATTTGCAAACGCACATCCCCAATCACGCAAAAGGGTTCAAAGATAAGTGGTTTTCTACGGCTATGTCTGATATGAAAGCTGGTTTTCGTTTTACCTTTGTTGAGAAGCCGAAGCTTGGTCGGGTCATGGTGTTGGTTAACATGCTGTTTTGCGTCACGTTGTTCTCGATGACCACCATTACCTTGCCGGTGTTAATGACGGAGTATTTTTCTTATTCAGAGGAAACCCTTGGAATGGTGAAAGCCATCGTTGGTATTGGTGGTATTATTGGCACCTTGCTAGTTAACCATTACGGTGAACGGGCATCCATTCGTCACATGCGCCCGATTCTCATGGTATCTAGTTTGTTGCTACTACCTTTGACAGCTGTTTTTTTATGGAGTGGGCACGATGTGTTTAAGTTGATTGTTTTAAGTATCGTTGTTTTCTTTATGTTCGGCTTTAACGGAATGTTGATTATCATTGGTCGCTCTTATTTTGGTAAAAATGTGCCGGCAGATCGGATTGGTAAAGTCACAGGGATTAATGGCACCTTTGTTTTGATAGGTGTGGCCTTAGGCGGTTATTTCTACGGCTGGTTATTTGATTATTTTGCTTATGCACCATGGATCGTATTTCTGATTTTAGCAGCGATTGCTTTGATGGCTACTTGTTTTGCTAGGGTAGAGAGGGTAGGATAGGAGGTTTTAAAAATGTTACATCTATACATTGTGCGACACGGTCAAACGGAATGGAATTTAGCGGGAAAGTTTCAAGGAAGTCAAGATTCACCGCTAACTGAGTTAGGAAAACAGCAAGCCAGGCAATTGGGGGAGAGGTTAAAAGGTGTGACTTGGGACGGGATTTATGCTAGTCCACAGAAGCGGGCTCATGAGACGGCAAAACTAATTTGTCCTGAGGAAAAGGAGCAAATTATTCTCAAGGATGATTTAAAGGAAATGTGTTTTGGTGACTGGGAAGGAAGGCATCATGAAAATGTAGCGAAAGAAGAACCATTTCAATGGGAAGCTTTTCTGCAATCACCGGACACCTATGTCTCATCGACAGGTGAAGATTACCAGGCCGTAGAAGCGCGAGTGTTGCGCGCCCTACAAGAGATCGTCGAAAAGCATCCAGCTGGGAACGTCTTGATCATTAGTCACGGGATCGTTGTTAAATTACTGATGCTGCACTTTGAAGGGCGTGACCTTGTCACCCTGTGGAATCCACCAGAAATTCGAAATACGTCGTTGTGTAAGATCGCCCTGTCAGAGGGTCAATCGGAAATTTTGTTATATAGCGATACGTCTCATTATTGAAACACGTTGTGACGAATGACCAACTTTAAAATTAAAAATTGCCCTGATTTGGTCGTTTTGACCATTTTTAGGGCAGTTTTTCTACTTGTTTGATATTACGTTGCACTCCCGATTTTAACTGATGAACTCAGGTGTTTTTTTGAAGAAAAACAAAAAAATCATGAATTAGTGTGAACTAAGCCACGATTTTTGTTATAATGAATAAATTATGAGTTTTTTGCCCGAAGGCATTCTGATTTGAAAGAAGGTTTTACCATTGGAACAAGCACAACACAAAAAACATCATGCTAAGCGAGCCATTTTTGTATACACGATCATCGTTGCTCTATTAGGACTTTCTACCGGATTATCCGATCAAATTTATTCCAATTACTTTAGAGATGCTTATGAAGTCAATGCTTTTTGGCGAGGGATGATTGAAGTACCAAGGGAGACGCCTGGTGTGGTTGGTATGTTTATTTTATCAGGCTTTGCCTTTTTAGGTAACATCAAGCTTGGAATCATCGCTCAGCTATTAACCATTCTTGGTCTCTTAGCCATGGGATTTTTATCGCCACCTTTTGCTGTAATGCTTGTTTTCTTATTTATTAACTCTCTTGGACATCACATGTTTATTCCTTTATACGATAGCATTGGAATGTCTTTGGCTAAAAAAAGCGAAGCGGGGAAGGTGTTAGGAAGGTTTAATAGTGTGCGAGTAGCCTTTACGCTTTTGGCAGGGATTCTTGTGTTTGTTGGCTTTAATCAAGGATTCTTTTCCTTTACTACACCAATTATCGTTCCATTTGTGATTGCAGCAGTAGCCTATGCTGTGATTACTGGCTTATTGTTTTATTTGTTGCGATTGACGGAGGATGTTAAGGGTAAGTCCAAGTTGATCTTTAAGAAAGCGTATTGGAAATTTTACGTGATGACCTTTTTATTCGGGGGTCGCAAGCAAGTGATGTTTGTTTTTGGACCTTGGGTATTGATTGAATTATTAGACTTTGGTGCGGATTATATGGCATTGTTAATGGTAGCCAGCGCCGTGATCGGGATTTTTGCCTTACCTCGGATTGGGAAGTTGATTGACCGGTTGGGAACTGGGAAGGTTCTTATGATCGAAGCCATTGGCTTTTTATTGATTTATGCTGGATATGGTTTGATTAGTTTCGGAGTGGTTAATCAGTTATTTGCTGGTGTTGTTATTTTAGGTATTGCCGTTGGGGTTAACATTTTTGATCGTGTTGTGGCACATTTTGGCATGGTGCGAAGCGTTTATGTAAGGCAAATCGCTCTTTGTGATGAAGATGTGACACCGACGCTTGCGGTGGGGATGTCTTTGGATCACATCGTTGGGATTAGCAGTGCCCTCATTGGTGGCTGGATTTGGCATACGTGGGGACCTTGGTGGGTGTTTGTTTTTTCGGCAGTGTTAGCAATTGGGAACTTGGTGGTTGCCCACCAGATTTCCAAGCAAGCGATTTAGTAGGAGATGTTATCCATGAACATTAGAAAAATGGAACCAGTCGATTATCCGATACTAGAAGATTTTCTTTATCATGCGATTTTTGTTTCCGATGGTGAGGAAGTTCCGGATCGAGGAGTCATCTATGAACCTGGTGTGTGTAAATACATTGAAAGCTTCGGTCAAAAAGACGATTTTGGTGTGGTAGCGGAGGTTGACGGAAAAATAGCCGCCATGGCATGGGTAAGAATCATCGGTGCTTACGGCTACATCGACGATGCGACACCAGAGCTGGCGATTTCTGTTTTACCTGAACATCGTAACCTAGGAATTGGGGCTAAGTTAATGATGGGGTTGTTTGACCTTTTAACTGAGGCTGGTTACAGGCAAACGTCCTTAGCCGTTCAAAAAGAAAATCCAGCCGTGAATTTTTATCAACGCTTAGGATATGAAGTGGTCAACGAAAATTCCGAAGAATTTATCATGGTGAAGACGTTGCAAAGCAGCTGGAGGATTGAATGTGGCAACGCAAAGGATGTAGAAGACTTAGAAAGACTTTACGATGCATTGAATGACCATTTAGCGGAGGGCTTTAATTGGGCAGGTTGGAAAAAAGGGGTTTATCCAACGAAGGAAGAGGCTGAAACAGGCATTGAAGAAGAAACATTATTTGTTTTAAGGATGGATGATCAAATAGCTGGTTCCGTTATTTTGAATCACATCCAAGAAGAGGCTTACAGTGAAGCAGAATGGCAAGTAGAGGCAAAAGGTCATCAGGTAATGGTTCTTCGGGTCTTAGTGACCCATCCCGATTTTATGAATCAAGGGGTATCACGTCGGCTGTTGACGTTTGCAAAGGAACATGCTTTATCCCAAGGATGTAAGAGTCTTCGACTAGATGTGGCCATTCAAAATAAGCCTGCGATCGTTTTGTATGAAAAGTGTGGCTTTGTCCATATAGGTACCGTCGATTTAGGGCTGCCTTATGATCATTTGAAGTGGTTTAGATTGTATGAGTTTGTGCTAGGAGGGAAATGAAGGTGAGAGAAATGGAGAACATCAAAAGCAGTGTGCTCCCTGAAACGTTTGAGTACATAAAAGTAGACTCAGAGAGTGAAGATTTTTTTCGAATCAGTGCGACCCTAGCAACGTGCTGGAAGTTTGCATACAAAGAAATCATCAATGAAGTGTACCTATCATCGCTTCAAGAGGATCACTGGGTTGAATTTTTAGAGAAAGGGTTAAGTGATCGTTTGATTGATTGTGTGATTGCAAAGAAAGGCGATCAAGTGGTTGGTGTTTCGATTTTTGGTCGGTCGATCACAGATGCTTACCCAGAGGATGGTGAGATGATCTCGCTCTATGTTTTACCAGCGTTTATAGGGAAAGGATTAGGGCATACCTTGTTAGAGATGGCCGAAAAGGGGCTTAAGGAGAAAAATTACACCCATAGCTTGATCTGTGTGTTTTGTGACAACGAATCGGCCATTGCGTTTTATGAAGCACATGGATTTGAAACGGCATCTAGCAATCATGAAATCACCATGGGAACACAGAAGCTTCGGTACCAGATCATGAGGAAAGTGAATGGGTAGTGGATAAGCTTTTCTGCTGAGGTAAGAAAAAACACCCTGTAGTAGGGCGTTGTAAAAGGAGTATTTGCCGTTATGAAAACATGTCTTTGTCCATGTAGGAACTATCCATTTAGGCTTGTTTTATAATCACTTGAGGTGGTTACAGTATCACAAACTCCCTGATTTTTACTAATTTGTGATACTAGAATGATCTAAAACACGGTTTAAATGGCATTTTAGCATCATAAAACAGCGATTCTGGCAAAAACGAATGTAAAAGAGCCGGAATTAGATTGAAAAGAGCAAAATTGTATCACAAAAAGGCTGATTTAAGTCAATTTGTGATACTGGGATGGTTTGGATAATTACAATCCACTAAAATTAATGACTCAACAAGGAGCATCTAAATGAAAGTATCGAAGTTTGATTTTAATTTTAAGTTATTGATCATCAGCAAGATCATCAGTGTGTTTGGTGGTAATATTTTGGCATTTGCCATGATTTTATTTTTGGTGGATTTGACCGGTTCGGCTGCGGTACTAGGGGTTACTTTTGCCGTTTCTCAGCTACCGACCATTGTAACCATGCCTTTTGCTGGTGTGTTGGCGGATCGCTTGGATAAGAAAAAGCTTATCGTTTTATTTGACGTGATCACGGCAGCGACTAATTTTTATTTTTTATGGTTGCTGGTGAGTGGAAATTATAGCGTGTTTAACATTACGGTGTTGCGCATGGTAAAAATGGGCATTAACACCTTTGCTGCGACGGTATTTAACGCAGCAGTTCCTCGTATTGTGGACGAAGAGCAGTTGGTTGGGGCGAATGGGATCTTGCAATCCATTGCAGCCATTGGTTTGATCGGTGGTTCGGTGGTTGGTGGGATTTTATTTGGGGTGATCGCCATTGAAACCATTGCCTTTGCTTCTGGGGTGCTGTTTTTAGTCTCCGCAGCCATCAGCCTTAAGATTAGAATCCCTTACGTGAGGCGAAAGCTAGATGATGGGATTGTTGCAACGGTGAAGCGAGACATGGTGGAAAGCTTTACCTTTTTAAGAACAGAAAAGCCGATTATTTTTCAACTGGCACTGGTCTCTACAGCTAATTCTTTCTTGTTTCCACCGATTTTTATGGTCGGATTGCCTTTTCTAGTTGGTGTGGTATTTGGTCAAGAGGTGACCTTGTCTTTTGGAATCGCAGCCGTTGGTATGTTATTAGGAGGTGTTTTAGCTGGGCGGCTGACTAATTTGCTTGCCATTAGGTACCTCCCTAGGTGGACGGCTGGGATCGGCGTTGCTGGACTTTTACTGGTGTTGGCCTTTTCGCCTCTGGTGCCTGATTTGACCGTTGCCTTTTGGATGTTTAATTTTTCTTTGGCATTGTTGCTGTTAATCTTTGCTTTGACCAGTAGTAGCTTTGGTGCCTTTACTCAGCAACAAGTGCCGGAGCATTTACTAGGAAAGGTTAATTCACTCCTTGCCATGATTTCTTTGGTTGCTGGTCCAATTGGTATGTTAGCCGTAGGATTCTTGATCGAAGTGATGCCACTTTCGCTTTTCTTTTTCGGAGTGAGCGCCATTACTTGGCTTGTTGCTGGAATTTGTGGTATGATGTTGAGAAACTATTTTAGATCCGAAGGGGCCAAAGGGTTATAAATAGAAAATTGGGGTAACATTTAGATGAGGTGATCTAAGATGAAAACAGAACAATTAAAAGAAAATGTGATTCGCTACCATTTTGACCCACGGATGCACTATAAATTTGCAGAAGTCATTGTGGCGATCATTGATGGAGATAAGGCCTTATTAATCGATACAGGTTATGAGGAGCAAGCGAAAGAAGTCGTTGCTGATCTGAAAGAAAAAGGAATTGAGGTTGAGCAAATTATTCTAACCCATTTTCACTCTGATCACGTAGAAGGCCTTCGTGCGCTACCAAAGCTACCTATTTATGGAAGTAGCAAATTCCAAGAGACGTTAAACATGTTTACGCCAAAAAGCGATCATCATCTTTTTACACCGACGGTTAAGATTGATCAAGCAACAGAAATTACTTTTGGTGGTCACCGTTTGACGTTGACGCCACTCCCAGGACATTCAGCATGTGGGATGCTGGTTAATCTAGACGATGAAGTGTTATTTATTGGCGATGAACTAATGGCGATTCCAGATGGAACACCACTTTTACCATCGGCGGATTGGAACGATTTTAAGCGTCATCTGGTGTCACTGGAGCAATTAAAAGAATACAGCCACTTTCCAATCGTTGTTCCCTCTCATGGACCGGTGTTTGCAGGAGAAAAACTACTAGCAGAGATTGAGAAGCGATCTGCCTACATCACAGCCATTGAAGCAAGTAATGGCAAAGTCAGCTACGCTGAAGCCAGTCAAGCGTGTGGGTGCGAATTTGCCCATGCCGAATGGCACGAAAGGAACTGCCTCAGATAATGATTGATACGACCCTTTATAAAGTGACGTCTTGTATGCCAACAAAGCGTGGTAATTATAAGGTGACTTTTTCTTGTCTCGCTAGTGACGGGATCGAGCTTTCTGTGCACGAAGAACTGGTAGTAGAATATCGCTTGGTCGTGGATAAGGAGCTAGATATTACGACCTTTGAACAGCTTCAAAACGACCTCGGATATGGAAAAGCTTATGCTTACGCTGTTGGCATTTTAAGTCGGCGCATGTATACGGAAAAAGAGATCAGAGAAAAATTACTAGCACGTGCGACTCAACCTGACCAGGTTCAGGTGGTCATCCAAAAGCTTTTAGAAACCGAATTGCTAAACGATCGCCTATACGCGGAGTATTACATCGAATCTCAGGTGGATGCTGGTAAAAAGAGTAAAGAGCGGATTGTGATGGATTTGTACCAAAAAGGTGTGGATCGTTACATCGTTGAGGATTTTGAACATTTATTTGACTCAGATCAAGAAAAAGAAATCATTGACAGAGAAATTGCCAATGCTTGGCGTCGTTATGCTAAAAAAGAGCTAACGGATTTTGAACGTCGTGCTAAAATTGTCCAATCCGTAGCAAGAAAGGGCTTTGATGTAGACGCTATCCTTTGTCAATATGAAATTTTTGTTGACGAAAGGTGATCTGTGACTTAAAATAGATGAGTTGTAGAAGGAAAAGCAAAACAAGTAGGTGAAACAAATGGAACTAAAACAAAGAAAATTATTTACATCTGAGTCAGTGACAGAAGGGCATCCAGATAAGATTTGTGATCAAATTTCCGATGCGGTGCTTGATGCATTATTAGAAAAGGATCCAATGAGCCGTGTGGCCTGTGAAACAGCGATTACGACGGGGCTTGTACTAGTGATGGGGGAAATTTCAACTCATGCATACGTTGACATTCAAAAAATAGTTCGAAGTACCATTAAAAAAATTGGTTACGACCGTGGAAAATATGGATTTGATGCGGATACTTGTGGTGTGATTGTTTCCATCGATGAGCAGTCTTCAGACATTGCTTTGGGTGTTGATGAGGCATTAGAGACTCGGGATAGTCAGGAAGAAAATTTAGTTGGTGCAGGAGATCAAGGCATTATGTTTGGTTATGCAACGAATGAAACCGATGAGTATATGCCACTACCAATTGTTCTTGCCCATAAGTTATCAAGACAGCTAGCAAAGGTTCGTAAAGAAGGTGTACTTGCTTATTTACGTCCCGACGGCAAAACACAAGTTACCGTTGAATACGACGACGATAACATGCCAGTGGCAATCGATACGATTGTTTTATCGACACAGCACGATCCTAATGTGACTCAGGAACAACTACATACAGATATTAGAAAGCATGTGATCAATGAAGTCCTACCACAAGAATTAATCACGGAGAATACGCGATTTTTTATCAACCCAACGGGACGCTTTGTTATCGGTGGCCCACATGGTGATAGTGGTTTAACGGGTCGCAAGATTATTGTTGACACGTACGGTGGATATGCCCGACATGGCGGTGGTGCTTTCTCAGGGAAAGATGCTACAAAAGTTGATCGTTCAGCAGCTTATGCAGCACGTTACATCGCCAAGAACATCGTTGCTAATGGCTTAGCAGATAAATGTGAGATTCAGTTATCTTATGCGATTGGTGTCGCACAACCAACATCGATTTTAGTCGAGACCTTTGGAACTTCTGAATTATCGTCCAATGAGTTAGTTGCTATTATTAATCAGAACTTTAAGCTTGACCCAGAAGGCATTATCAACATGTTAGATTTAAGAAAACCGATCTTTGGAAAAACAGCAGCATATGGTCACTTTGGACGTGATGATCTTGCTTGGGAGCAAATCATCGAGTTGAAAAGATAGAAACTACTGACACTAGTCAGTTTTTTT
>JGI24703J35330_11748402_pt1 | contig 15442 bp, 13 predicted proteins | sample TergutNt197P1_FD_35330 | JGI IMG/M metagenome (IMG submission 35330) | reverse complement strand
GAGCAGATTGACTCTGGGAATATTGAAATGGCTTTGCGGGCGATGACGCAGGCGGATACTGTGGTGATTGTGGGGACGAGTTTTCAAGTTTACCCTTTTGCGGGGTTGATTCAGTATACAGGTGGGAATGCCAAGATTTTGACGGTTAATAAAGAAACGATCCCTCATGCGTATGCTGATGCTGAATTTTTAGGTGATGCTGTTGAGGTGTTTGAGCTTTTGTGAAATTAATAAGAGAGTTACGAAACAACTTTTTGAATGGAAAAAATAACCAGGAGGTATAATCATGATTATACTTAGAAAAACAACAATAGCAGATATTGCACAAGTTATGGAAATTATCGAACAAGGGAAAACCTATCTAAAATCAAATGGCGTCGACCAGTGGCAAAATGGCTATCCAAATGAGAAAGTAATCTATGAAGACATTAAAGATGGTTACGGTTATGTCCTAGAGCACGAAGGTAGGGTAGTGGGGACTGTGGCTCTTTCTTTTGATGGCGAGCCATGGTATGATGAGATTCGGGAAGGAAAATGGCTGACAAATAAAGAATTTCTGGTTATTCATCGACTTGCTGTAGCTAGTACTTCCCGTGGAACACATATAGCTACAGAAATCATGCGCCAAGCAGAGGAATTATGTTTGAAGCAGGATGTGAAAAGTATCAAAATCGATACCCATGAAGACAATATCATCATGCAAAAATTCATTAAAAAGAATGGCTATCAGTACTGCGGAATTGTCACACTTGGGAGTGAAGGAGATCGCCTTGCTTTTGAAAAAACACTGTAAAGGAAGGTTCAAATGAAAAAATTATCAAGCTTATTTCTTGCTTTAACGACACTTGCAGGGTTTACCTTATTGACAGGATGTTCGCCAACCACTGCTGAATTCGGCACGATGACTTCCCAAGAAGCATACGATTTCTTACAGACGACGACAGATGCCAATGTGATGGTGATTGATGTACGCTCTGAAGAAGAATTTATGGATGGGCGTGTAAGAGGGGCAATTTCATTGCCGTTAGAGGAAATTGAAGAACGAATGAGCGATATCACTAAAGACAAAACCACAACGATCTTGGTCATTTGCCGTTCAGGCGTTAGAAGTCAAGCAGCATCACAAATCATAGCAGACTTAGGATTCACAAATGTTTATGATATCGGTGGCATTTTAAGTTGGCCAGGTGAAATTATTGACTAATGATGAACAATTGTTTTGAACAATTTAATAAAACGTGCGAATCCTGTTGGAAAATACAAAATAAATGATTAACGCTTGACAAACAGCTTTTAATTAAGAGATAATAGATAAAAGTTGTTTTAATGATGATCAAAATAAGTGAGGTTTTAAGAATGAGTCGACGTAATAGAGATAACGATAGAGGAAGAAACACGAGTACCAATAGCAGAGGAAACAATGCCGCTGGAAATAGAAATGTCAATGGGAATTCTAGAGGAAACAATAATAATAACGGAGTCGGCTTAGCAGCCACAGTCAACCGTGTTGTAAATAATGCCGTTGGTAGTGGAACGGCGCAACAAAACCATAATCGAGGAAATAATGCCACTGGCAGAAATGCCAACACGAATCCTAGAGGGAACAGTGTTGGTAATAGAAATGCTAATGTTAGAGGAAATAACAATGGAATAGGCTTGGGTGGAGTTGCGGCCTCTGTGGCGGTTGCATCAGTTGTCAATCGTGTTGTAAATAATACAATGCAGACTAATAATCAGATGAATGCGATGCAACAAAACATGAATCAAGCTCAGATTGAAAAAAGACCAAGCAAGGTGCGAGCTCTTAAGGAGATTACAGACAGGACTGGTGTATCATTAAGTGAAGCCAATAATGCTTATGAGAGAAACAATTTTGACATTGAAGCTGCCATTAGAGAACTAACAGGACTACCACCTCTTGATCCAATGCAATCGCAACAAATGGCTGGTACAATGGGATGTCCGAGTTGTCGCATGCAAAACCCTATCCATGCTAAATTCTGCTCAAATTGTGGTGGTGGAATGGAGCCAATAACTGAACAACAGACGCCAGCTATAGAAGCGCAACAACCGCCAGTGCCACAAAATTGCTCTGGATGTAAAGCTAATCTTATAGGTGAGACTGGCAATGCTTGTCCTTACTGTAGAAAGGTGTTTAGATAAAGATAAATCAAAAACGTCATTTAGAATTGCGAACGTTTTTTCATCTTACTTTCACTCCTGTAAGACTCAAACTACTATGTTAGTATATCTAGTTGACAAAGGTAGAATATCGTGTTATAATGTTTTTTCATGTCGAACAATGGAGGAATAATGATGAAAAAAATAATTGCGCTATCATTAATTACGCTTTTTGTTTTGGTAGGATGCGGCGATAATGCGGGTACAGGAAATAATAATAATATTCATAGTAACTACAACTACATGGATGACTATGAGCTTTTACTTGCTGATATCGATCATTTAAATATTTTTGATTTATATGACATTGCTGAAATGGTGTTTATTGCTTGGGAATACAATGCTTATGTTGAAGTGGAGCATCATGATTATCATGGTGTAGATATAGAAGAAATTAATAATGAGTACCAGTTAGAGGACTTTTTAGCAGAAATCTACCATGGTGATGTGTCTATGTACGATGTTCAAGTATTTGAGGACGATCATTTTAACTTAATTCTTCTATTTATCGTTGACGTTCAATACTAGGACTAGAAAGCTGTAACATTAACGACTGTAAATTCAAGCTGAGGTTTGAAAAATGGTCGTTTTTCTCTATTAAAATGGTAAATAGAACTATACAATAAGAGTGATATATGGTATAATTAAGGTAAACTAAAATTTGATGAAAGTAGAGGTAATTGATTATGGGATTTATTAGAAACTTTGTAGGTGGTATTGCTGGAGCAGCAGGAGGTGCCATTGGTGGTACACTTGCTGACCAATGGCTAGATTTCATTGGTCCAAGGACAGGCGTACCGGCAACAGCAGCCCTTTTTGGAGGGGTTTCACAAGGTCAAAATGCTGGTCGTGGAGCTAACAAAAAAGGGAGCGATAATTTAATTTCGAATGGGAGTCGCATCATCGTACCAGAAGGCACAGCTTTAATCACGATGCAAGATGGAGCGATTACTGGATTTATTGCTGAAGCTGGTGGTTATACTTATACATCAGATGAGCAAAATTCACAATCTGTGTTCGCAGGAGATGGCATTCTTTCAGCGACTGTTAAAACATCATGGGAAAGATTTAAATTTGGTGGTATTCCATCAACACAACAAACTGTATTTTATGTGAATTTACGCGAAATTCCAAACAACCGTTTTGGAACACAGTCAGAAATTTACTGGGATGATGCATTTTTCGGGACACAAGTTGGTGCTGTAACACGTGGAACTTACACCATGAGAATTGTCGATCCGATTCTTTTCATTAAGCAATTTGTTCCAGCAAAATATTTGATGCCTAATGCGCCAACTTTTGATTTTGCTGATATGGATAATGATGCAGGTGCACAATTGTTCAGTGAAGTTGTAGGAAGTTTAGCTGGTGCATTCTCAAACTATACGAACGACCCTGAAAAAGGGAATCGTATTGCAAGAATTCAAGGTGACTCTGTTGGATTTGGACAATCATTGGCACAGGCCGTTGAAGATAACTTCCAGTGGCAAACCGGGCGCGGTTTATTAATCGAACGCGTTGTTATTAAGGCGATTGAGTATGATGAAGGCACTAAAGCATTAATGGCGAAAGTCCGTGAAGCAGATGCTATGGGTGGTGCAAGAGCCAACACATTCATGCAAATGTCAGCAGCACGAGGAATTGAAGCCATGGGCTCAAATCCAAATGGCGGTGGCGCAATGGGAATGGGCTTCATGAATATGGGCATGAACGCAGCAGGTGGCATGGTACAAGGGTTGCAACAACAAAATGCGCCAGCAAACTTTACTGTTGGACAGCAACAACAACCAGCATTCGACCCAATGACAGGTCAACCACTACAGCAACAACAACCGATGTTTGACCCGATGACAGGTCAACCATTACAACAACAAGCTGCACCGCAACCAATGTTTGATCCAATGACAGGTCAACCATTACAGCAGCAACAACCTGCCCAAGCAGAACAACCAGCAGCAGCACCGGCGGCGGAAGATCCAGTTGCAAAATTGACAAAAATGAAACAATTACTTGATGCAGGTGTCATCTCACAAGAAGAATTTGATGCAGCGAAATCAAGAGTTTTAGGAATTTAATATTTGAGAATCAATTTGAAGCAACGCTCAGACAGCTGTTGTTTTGGATTGATTTCTTTATAGCTACGTCTAAAAAGTGAGTGATGAAGAATGGATAATAGAGAATTAGATAATTTTGGCACATCTGAGGATACTGTGATAGATACAGGTGTTGATTTGAAAGATGGTCAAAACAAATGTGAAAAATGTGGTTCAACAGAAATTTCGGTCAATAAAAATAATGGAAATTTACGTTGTCATTTTTGCCGTCATGAGCAAGAACCCACTAAAGTTGAAAAATTTGTAACGGACATTAGTCAACTTGAAGGTCAAGTTATTGGTTCAGGTGCAGAGGATATTGTTGCAGATGTCAAAGATCAATTGACATTTAAGTGTGGCAGCTGTGCTTCTGAGGTTGTGATTGATACCTCTGAGGCCCAACAAGCAAGATGTCACTGGTGTCGACAGACATTGTCTGTTAATCAACAAATCCCTAATGGGGCGGTTCCAGATAAAGTATTGCCATTTTCTGTTAAGCGTGAAGATGCCATTGCTGCCATTGAAAAATTCGTTGGGAATAGAAAATTTTTAGCAAACAAAACCTTCAAGGCTGAATTTCAACCTGAAAATGTGATGGGTGTTTATTTGCCATATATGGTGATTGATGTTAATTCTCATGCTAAATTCGTTGGTGAAGCGAGCCATACAGTTAGAACTTATACAGAAACTAATGGAAATGTTGAACGTACATTGAAGGATGTTGATGTTTACCGAATTGAGCGTGATTTTGATTTAATTGTTGAAGATCTGACTGTTGAAGCGAATGCCGAGAAATTGAAACATAGAAGCTCTGAGAGAACGAATAACATTGTGAATGCGATTAAGCCGTTTGATGTAGAAAAGAGTGTGGCTTGGAATGCCAATTATATGACTGGTTTTACCTCCCAGAAGCGCGATGTGAATGCTAGCGAGTTGTCAGGTTTAGTTCAAGAGAAAGCGGAAGATATTGCAACTAACAGCGTGATGAATGATACAATGACTTCCAAAAGTCAAGGTGTTAAGTGGTCTAGAAAAAATATGACGTTTAAAGGAAAACAATGGCGTTCAGCTTATTTGCCGGTATGGATTTATAGTTATCAACAAGAAAAATCAAATGATAAGCGTCAAATCCACTATGTAGCTGTTAACGGTCGTACTCAGAAAGCAATGGGTAGTGTTCCAATGGATACGACAAAACTAATTGCCTTTTCATTGCTTCTTGCACTTTTGTTTATTTTACCAGGGTTGATCTTCTTTTTTGTAATGAAAAGCAGATACCGTAACGCTAGTGTGAGTCATGATTTTGCAAGAGAAACAACACGACGGATGAATAATCTAATTTCCAATGACACATTAATTCGTCAAGATAGAGGCATATTAGTATCAGAGCGTAGGCTCGATGATGAATCGCAACAAAATTCAAACCGCAATGCTGGAAGAAGTGCTGCTGTAGCTGTAGCTGCCGCATCGCAAACAGGACGCAACGCTAACACTTCGAACAAAGTTGCAGCAAAGAAATCTTCAACCAAAGCTAAAACTGAAAGCAAAGTATCAGTATCAACCACTAAAAATCCAAGTGAGGTCAAATCAAACATGAAGGCAACGACACCTCGCTCAGATGCAACATCTTCGACTCCAAATCGCTCAACTTCAAATGCGACAAGTCGAACACGACCAAATACATCAAATACATCAAGTAAATCAAGCAAAACAGTTTCTCAAACGAGAACCACAACCTCAACATTAACCTCAAGTGGTACAAACAGACCGATGACTCAAACGAGTAGTAGTTCTAGAACCTCAATCAGTAGCTCAAGCTCAAGTGGTTCAAGCAGACCAACAACTCAAACAAGTAGCAGTTCTAGAGCATCAACACCAAACCGCTCGTCTTCAAACAGTTCAAGAAGTACAACGACGCGTAGCAGCTCAACTTCAGGTAGTTCAAGAACTACAACAACGCGCAGCAGTACATCAAGCGGTTCAAAAAGTACAATAACACGTAGCAGTTCAACAACTAGCACACGTAAAAAATAAATGCCGATACAAAAATGGTCATTAAACTAAATGTTAAAAGCCAATTCCATTACTAAGCGCATTGAATTGGTCAGATAAAAAATCCCAGATTGAAGATAGAAATGATACTTCATTAAAAGATTATATCAAGGAGAATACCTAGTGAATATAAGGAAAGGGTGAACAATCATGAATAATAACAAAGAACTAGAGGCAACAAAAGATAGAAATCTAGAGGGGCATGGCCCTGGTAGAGGAGAAACTGTCGTTGTTGACACAAGCTCTGATTTAAAAGATGGACAAACAAAATGTGAAAAATGTGGTTCAACGGAAATTTCACTTAATGTTGATACTCAAAAATTACGCTGTCATTGGTGTCGTCACGAGCAAGAACCACCAAAATTTGAAGAATCAAAAATCGATGTTAGCAAGCTTCAAGGACAAATAATTACCTCAGGGGCAAGTGACGCCGTATTTAATGAAAATGATGCAATAACACTAAAATGTTCTAGTTGTGCAGCAGAGGTCATTATCGATACATCAGACTCCACACAAGCTCGTTGTCACTGGTGTCGAAACACACTATCGATTAACAACCAAGTGCCAAACGGCGCAGTACCAGATAAAGTTTTGCCGTTTGAAACGAAAAAAGATGCAGCTCGCATTGAAATTGAAAACTTTGTTAACAAACGTAAATTTTTTGCTCATCCACAATTCAAAAAAGAATTCACCACTGAGAATATTATGGGTGTTTATCTACCTTATATGGTCATCGATGCTAATGTTAAAGCAAATTTTGGTGGTGAAGGTGAAATTCTACTCAGAACATGGACCGAATCAAAAACGGTTGGAACAGGCGATAAAAGAAGGACAGTTACAACCAGATATTACGATGCTGACCGCTATGCTTTAACACGTGATTTTGATATGACCGTTGAAGGTTTGACTATTGAGAGTAATTCAGACAAGTTAAATCATAAGAGTTCGACTAAAACAAACAATGTTATCAATGCAATTAAGCCATTTGATTTAGAGAAAAGTATGCAATGGGATGCGAATTTTATGACAGGTTATACGGCTCAAAAGCGCGATACGAATGTGGAAGATTTACGTGATTTAGTTGAAGTTAAAATCACAGATATTGCTAGACACCAAATTCTTGACACCATTAAAAGTTACGATCGTGGTGTGCGTTGGAAATCTGAGCGTTTAGATGTAATTGGAAAACAATGGAAAGCAGCTTATTTTCCAATATGGCTTTATAGTTACCAGCAACCAAATAAAAACATCCATTATGTTGCAGTCAATGGTCAATCATTAAAAACGATGGGAAGTGTACCAGTAGACCATAAGAAATTGCTCATTTTTTCGCTAATGGTTGGGATAATAGCTGCTATTTTGCTGGGCTTATTTATGGAAATCGAAGGCGGTATTGCTGGATTTGTAATTGGTGCTGCTGGATTTTACTTCTTAAGCTATTCAAGATATCGCAATAAAGATGCTAGGCATACGCATGAAAATAGTACAAAGGCGTCGGTTAGGAATATTGTTCCAAGTGATAGAGTTATTAAAAAGCTTCGTCGAACTACCTCATCAGGATTGTCAGGGGCAAATAGTACGTCTGTAAAATATAGAGGTGGCTAGAATCATAAATTACACTCATAAAATGTTATTGTTCATCATGATGTGCAATGGCATTTTTTGATTTCAAGGTTGAAAAACTTGCTTTCTGGAAAAAAAACAAATTCAAACGCTATCAAAAGAGCTAAAAAAATGAAAATTTCCGTCAAAATGCCATTTTTGCGGAAACTTTCAAAATGTAAGGGCTTGTTATTAAATGTAAGGAAAATCTATGGTATAATAGAGATGTGCACATATTGTATGTCTATCAGTATAAGACGATTTACATGCTTAAATCTTATTAAGTCGTATCTTCTGTACGCTCAATGACTTTATCAACTAGCCCATAAGCGACGGCTTCAGTGGCTGATAAGAAATTATCGCGGTCGGTATCTTGTTCGATTTTTTTAATAGGTTGACCTGTTTTTTCCGCTAAAATGCGATTTAATTTAGCTTTTGTTTTTAAAATATGTTCTGCAACAATGGCGATATCGGATGCTTGACCTCGTGCGCCACCTAATGGTTGATGGATCATAACCTCACTATTAGGGAGCACGTAGCGCTTGTCTTTCGCGCCTGATGCTAGCAAAACAGCACCCATTGAAGCGGCAATCCCGATGCAAATGGTTGAGACATCAGGTTTAATATAATTCATAGTATCAAAAATGGCCATGCCAGCAGTGACTGAACCACCTGGTGAATTGATATACAAATGAATGTCTTTTTCTGGATCCTCGGCTGCCAAGAATAAAAGCTGTGCTACAATTATGTTTGCCATATGATCATTTATTTCTCCACTCAACATAATGATACGGTCTTTTAATAGACGCGAGTATATATCATAGGAGCGCTCACCACCTGAGGTTTTTTCGATAACAGTCGGTATTAAATAACTCATTAAAATTTCTCCTTCCAATACATGGTGTTTAGTCCACTTTGTAGTGAATAGGTTTATTTTATCACACATTGAAGCTAATGGCAAATTTTTGTGCTGACGAGATGAGCATTTAAGTGAAAATCAATCCGATTTCTTAAAACCCTTGTATAAAAAGGAAATGTCATGCTCTAAGAAGTCGTTCTTTTGATAAAATTGAGTGAGACTGATGATATTTGTGGTTGAAGTAATGCCTGATAATGAAAAACTGGTGGCATAGGTGTTTATGAAATTCAGCAATTTTGACCCTAAACCTTTGTTTTGATAAGCCTCTGCAATGATAAATTCATCAATATGCATATCATCTGCATTTGACCAAGTTCGCATATGGCAAAAAGAAAATCCGATAAGTTGATCTTTTTCAAGGAGGAGAAAACCGATAAAACGGGGTTTAAAAATAAGTTCTTGGAGGTAAGCACAAGCTTTTTGTTTGGTGAAATTACAATTGAAATGTTCACTGTTGTAGTGGGATATGAATAGTTCGGCGCATGGATTTAAGTATTTTTCGTCGTAGTATATGATTTTCATAATGGACACGCTCCTAGTTTTTTATATTGCTTCAAAAATTGTTATTATAAACATATGCGAGATTTTTTAGTAGCATGCTTGCAAATTTGCGTGATTTTCATTTGATTTTTTGCGCATTTTGTAGTATCATGGATATAGGTAAAAACTTTGCCCAAAAAACAAAGTTTGCTTTGTCCGATAAACAAAAGAACTTTGCGCTTTGGCAAGGTTTGTTGAAAGTGAGATGAGTTTTAATATGGCTAAGAAGAAAAAAGAAGATATCAAATTAACTGAAAGAATTACTGATGCCGAGGACCGAAAAAAAGCATTGGATGATGCTTTAAAAAGAATTGAGAAGGATTTTGGTAAAGGCTCAATTATGAAGTTAGGTGAAAAGTCTGATATTCAAATTGAAGTATCGAAAACGGGGTCAATGCTCTTAGATGTTGCGTTAGGTGTTGGAGGTTATCCAAAAGGACGTATCATTGAAATTTACGGTGCTGAATCATCAGGGAAAACAACAATGACACTTCATGCCATTGCTGAAATGCAAAAAACAGGTGGTGTTTGTGCGTTTATCGATGCAGAACATGCGCTTGATCCTGCTTATGCAGAAAAATTGGGTGTAAATACTGATGAATTATTAATTTCACAACCTGATAATGGTGAACAAGCACTCGAAATTGCAGATGCGTTGGTGCGAAGTGGTGCTATTGATATGTTAGTCATAGATTCAGTTGCAGCTTTGGTCCCTAAAGCAGAAATTGAGGGTGCAATGGGAGATTCACATATGGCTTTGCAAGCTAGATTAATGTCGCAAGCTTTGCGTAAATTATCTGGTCAAATCAATGCTGCTAAAACGATTGCGATTTTCATTAATCAGATCCGTGTTAACATCGGTGCTTATGCACCGGCAGGAGCCCCACCTCCAACAACAACAGCAGGTGGACGCGCTCTTAAGTTTTATTCTACTATTCGTTTAGAAGTAAAAAAAGGTGAGCAAATCAAGGAGTCTTCTGAGGTTATTGGGAACAAAACGAAGATTAAAGTTGTTAAGAATAAAGTAGCACCACCTTTTAAAACGGTTGAAGTAGATCTACTTTATGGTCAAGGGATTTCAGCTCAAGGCGAAATTGTCACTTTAGGTGTGGATTTCGACTTGATCGAAAAGCGTGGTTCATGGTATTCCTACAAGGGTGAGAAGATTGGTCAAGGAACGGAGCTTGTTCGAACTTTCTTTGCTGAAAATCCAGACATTGCTGCTGAGGTAGAAGCTAACATTCGTGAGATATTGGCAAATGGTGGGAAGATTAATGAAAAAACGGTATCTTCTGATGCAGAAGATGAAGAGGAAATTGAATAAGAAAGAGGTTTTAAGCTGCCGACGTGCAGCTTTTTGCCTTTGAATTTATTAATAAGTAGGTGAGTGCTTTGTTATCACATTTATCAATCAAAAATATGGCTATTATCGAGTCGCTATCACTTGATTTTAATAAAAAAATGACGGTTTTAACTGGTGAAACAGGTGCAGGTAAATCGATTATTATCGATTCGATTTCGTTATTATTGGGTGAGCGTGCCTCTGTTGAAGTGATTCGTCATAATGAGGAAAAAGCTATTATTGAAGCTGTTTTTACGGTATCAATTAAGGCTGACCTACAACGTTTTTTAGAGGATAATGATATTGACTATGATGAAGATGAAGGCTTAATTATTAAGCGAACATTAAGGCGGAACGGGGCTTCGCAAGTTAGATTGAATGGATCGATCGTAACGGTTAATCAACTTAAAGAATTAGGAAATATGTTGGTTGATATTCACGTTCAACATGATAGTTTTCGCTTATTCCAACCCGAAATGTACTATGGTTTATTGGACAACCTTGTACAGAATGATAAAATCATTGTGTTACGACAGGCTTACATTACTGCTTTAACGGATTATCGCTTGGCTTGTGTTGTTTACAAGGAATTTAAAGATAAATCGACAGATTTGGAAGCGCGAATGTATAAATTGAATGATGAGAAAGATGAGTTAAAAGCGGCTATGCTAGTTGTTGATGAATATGAGCAATTGCTTGTACAACGTGATTTAATGGCTTCTAGTGACGAATTGCACTCGATTTTTAGTGAAGCGCTAGAAGCGACAAATGGGGATGGAGCTGCGCTTGAATTGCTTTATCCGATTTTAGAGCATGTGGAGGATTTAGTCAAAATCAATGCGAAGTTTGAGCCCTTATTGACGCAAATTCGGGACGTTTATTATAATCTGGAAGACTTCATTGGCACAGTGACGCGTGAAAAGGGACGTTTGACATTTGATCCGCGTGAGCTTGCTGAGGTTGAAGATCGTATTAGTCAATTGCGACGACTTGAGCGTAAGTATAAGATGGATATCAATGATTTGATTGAATATGAAAAGCAGATCAATTTAGAGTTGGCTCAGATTGAAAATAGTGAGGAACATGAAGATGATTTAATTAATGTGATCAAGCATGCGCATCAGGTGTTGATTGAGCGTGGAGAGGCTTTAAATGACGCGCGCGTTATGGTTGCTGACCGTGTTAAAAAGGCACTTGTGAAGGAGTTGCATGATTTAAAATTGCCCTATGCACAATTTGATGTTGAATTTACGCGCATGGCAACAGATGATGTCATGAATGGGAAATATCCGAGTAACGGACTTTACGGCATTGAATTGCTTTTATCTACGAATAAGGGAGAGCCACTCAAGCCGCTTAATAAAGTAGCATCAGGTGGAGAATTATCAAGGATTATGTTGGCACTTAAATCGATTTTAAATCGTGGACAGCTACTTGGAACGATCATTTTTGATGAGATTGACTCAGGTGTTAGTGGGCAAGTTGCGACTAGCATTGGGGCTAAAATGCGGGAGATTTCAGGATATAAGCAAGTTTTATGTATCACTCATTTGCCACAGGTTGCTTCTTTTGCGCACCATCATTTGCACGTGAGCAAGACAGATAATGATGGGCGTACAACGACGCGAGTGCAGTATTTAGAAGGTGATGAACGTGCGCATGAAATCGCTGTGATGATGAGTGATGAGCAAGTAACCGAAGCGTCGCTTACAAATGCGAGGGAAATGTTGGCTTCAAAGGAGATTAATGGGTGATGAATGATGGAAATGTTAAAGATGGGGAAGTTGTTAACGATTTGCTAGGTTATGACGGTTTAAAAATTATTCAAGAACCAGGGCGGTTTAATTTTTCTCTCGATTCAACGTTGCTTGCTCATTTTGTCAAGATCAATAAACATAGTAATCGTTTTATGGATTTGTGCACAGGTAATGCACCGATTCCACTGATGTTAACCTTGCGAACTAAAGCCTTAATCGATGCGGTTGAAATTCAAAAAAATTCTGCAGATCAAGCAAGAAGAAGTGTTGTTATGAATGCTTTGACAGACCAGATTAAGATTTATCAAGAGGATTTAAATCACGTTAATAAATTGTTTGAATCAGGAAAGTACGATGTTGTAACTTGCAATCCACCATATTTCAAAGTCAATCCAGATAGCAATTTGAATGCAAACGACGCCCTGACGATTGCTAGGCATGAAATGATGGCAACACTTGAAGATGTGGTGCGTGAATCAGCATTCCTTCTGCGTTCAGGTGGACACTTAGCGATGGTTCACCGACCAGATCGCCTAGTGGAAATTATAGAAACATTTAAAAAATATAGGTTAGAGCCGAAGCGTCTGCGATTTATTTATCCGCGAATGAATAAGGAAGCGAATGGAATTCTTATTGAAGGGGTGCTTGATGGAAAAGCTGGTGGTTTGCGCTTAGAAGCTCCACTAGTTATTTATGAAGGTGATTCTGCTGATTATACGCAAGAAATTTTAGAGATGTTTCGTTTAAAGCGAAAAAGTGAGGGAGGTTAGTAGATTGAAATGAATAAGAAGATATTTTGGGGAATTTGTTTAAGCTTGCTTTTTCTAATGGGATGTTCTGGTGAAAGTGATATTGAAGAAATAGCGCCACGTCCAGAACTGCTCTTGTTTGAGAATTACGAAAGAAAATTAGCTAGCGGCGATTATAACGGTCTGTATCAGTTGCTAAGCCCAGAAGCGCAAGCAAGGATTTCAGAGGAGGATTTTATTGCGCGCCATGTGAATATCGTCAGTGGATTATTTACGAATTTGAATTGGGAGATTCATGAATCATTTTTCGAGGAAGCTGAATTAACAGATGATGTGCTTGATGATGTGGTTGAAAATGAAATTACATTTATCCCTTTTACTGCAACCATGGACACGTTGGCTGGGCAAATTTCACGAACGGATTTTGAATTTCATTTTGTTGTTGATGAGGAAGGCGAGTTTTGGGTAGACTGGACAGATGCTTTGATTTATCCGACTTTGAGGCGAGATGAAGTGGTTCAAGTGTGGGATTTACGACATGATGAACGATTGAGGGGGCGTCGTGGTAGTATTATGGATTTACACGGGCGTGTGCTCGCTGAGGATGGCTATGTTAGGAATATTGGGTTGTGGCCGGAACATTTAAATGATGGTGATATCGAATTGCTTGCTGATGTTTTGGATGTTGATATTGAGGATATTAGGTTTGAGGTTGAAAATGCAGCTGATCCTAGTCACCGAATTCCTTTTGTGAATTTACTGCTTGACTCACCTATGCGTGATGCATTGAGTGAAACTGGAATCGTTGGGGTTGTTGGTGAGTATGTTTCGGCACGGATTTACAAAGATCATGAAGCTTTTGGCTTATTACTTGGTCATGTTTCGAATGTCTTGTTTGATGATTTAGAGCAGGATACAGAAGGCATTTATTTCGATGGGGGTGTCATCGGTAGGAGTGGACTTGAGCGTGATCATGAACAAACCCTTAGAGCAGTCCATGGTGTTTCGATCGTGATTGTTTATGAGGGTGAGTATGTTGAAACCATCATCAGACGTGAACCTGTTGACGGGACTGATATTGTAATTACCATTGATGCGTATTTGCAGATTGATATTTATGAAGCAATGGCAAATAAGGCAGGTTCTGCTGCTGCAGTTGATCCACAAACAGGAGCTGTTTTGGCACTCGTTAGCTCACCTTCATTTAATTCAAATCACCAGTCTGGTACGACACATTTACCTTTTAGTCAGTTGCAAAGTGGTGTGAGTAGAGATTTCTCAAATCGCTTGGCAACAATTTACTCTCCTGGTTCAACTTTTAAATTACACACAGCTGTAATCGGGCTAGAATTAGGGATAATCAATCCGAATGAAGTCCTAACAATTGAAGGTTTAAGCTCAACTGTCGCGCTTGGGGTTAATGTTATTAGATGGACTGATGAATTTAATGATATTGACCTTAGAAGAGCGGTAGCTGTTTCAGATAATATTTATTTTGGTATAAAGGGGCTTGCAATCGGTGGGCAGACATTTGTTCATGAGATGGATCGTTTTACGATTGGGGCATCTCTTGGTATTGGCTTGTCATTACAAGCTAGTCAGCTTTCTAATAGCGGCAACTTAGATCAGATTAACTTACTAGCTGAAACCAGCTTTGGACAAGGCGAGGTTTTAGCGACAGCGCTTAACATCGCTTTGGATTACACTATCCTTTCGAATCAAGGTCATATTATGAATCCATTTTTAGTTGCTGAGGCTGGATTTAGTCCAAATGTTATGAGAGAAAATGTTGTAACAGCTGATAATTTACGGATTTTGCAAGATGTATTTAGAGCTGTTATTGAAGACAGTGATGGTACGGCGCAGGCAGGTAGAATTGATGGTATCAATCTTGCTGGGAAGACTGGAACAGCGCAGATTAGGCAAAATCCTAACGGAACTTGGGAGATGAGTCGTTGGTTTGTTGCAACAGACCTTGATCTTGGACAAATTTCGCTTGCAATCATGATTGAGGATTTAGATGAATCTATAACTAGCACTCAAGTTGTAGAGATTACGCGTGGTGTATTAGAAAACTATTTGCAGTAGATGCAGCAGCAAACAAAAAATGAATAAAAATGAGAAAAAGAGGTAGATTGAAAATGATGAAAATTTTTGGACATAAAAACCCGGATACGGATACAGTAACATCAGCGATTGTGTTAGCT
>JGI24703J35330_11748403_pt1 | contig 15446 bp, 13 predicted proteins | sample TergutNt197P1_FD_35330 | JGI IMG/M metagenome (IMG submission 35330) | reverse complement strand
AAATCAATTCTTAAACTCATCATACTAACCCATATGGGTTCAATGGCGAATACTGGGATTGGGAACGCGAGGAATATTACCTCCGCGCCAGAAGTTTTAACCCGCGCACAGGGCGGTTCACCCAACCCGACCCCTTCTGGGGAGTTCATAACATGCAAGACAGCCCCATCGCCATGCTTCAAGCCGCGAATCTGTATGTTTATACCGTCAATAATCCCATCCGCTGGAACGACCCAACAGGGCTACATGTCTGTTGCGGCGGTTCTGGCTGGAGTCACGCTAACGCACCACGTCCGATTGGTCCACGCCCGCCTATTATAATAACGAGAGAAGAAAATAATATCTCAATTACTGCGCATATAAATATTTTTGGAAGTGGCTCTGACCGAACTCTCAATAATATATATTTCCGTGAGATGGTCATAGACGGAATTATAAATTACTGGGGCGGATATCGGGGTGGATTGAATGTGGATGTCACCATAATTGAATTGAATGAAAGCACACAGATGCTAAGAGGACAAGGACAGCAGTTTTTGAGCATTGAAATAAGAACTGGTAGCTCTGGCTCAAATCGCGCCGCTATTATTGACCGTGCTCAATCTGAATGGTCAACAACTAATGTCGGGGAAATTGTGATTTGGACTGGTGGAATAGGTCTTTTGCAAAGAGAATTGGCAGGATATTGCAGAATGGCAGATTTTATGTTGATAGTTGCACATGAATTTGGTCATGCAATGGGGATAGGCGACTCTTTTACCCATGAGTACAGGTCTTTGATGAACAGTAATCTTGCCTACGTCAACCCCCAAGGTGCGACAAGGCTAGACGTGGAGTTAGCGTTGCGTGCTTCTTCAACTGGCACATGTCAAAGATGGAGTCAAAATAGTGGACTGACCAATCAGTTCGGAATCCGAAGAATTCCGTAATAATTATGTTAAAAAGGAGAATTCCATGAAGAAATCGCTTGTTGTTGCCGCACTTATGAAGATTCTATTGGTTGTTTCTTCTTGTGCGCTTGAATTAACAGGGGAGGATGTGTTCTTGGGAACAGGTGAAATTTTATCCGAAGAGAATTATGAATTACATGATAACAGATTGCAAGAAATGAATATAATTAAGGACTCTCGAATACCGTACCCATTCATAGAAAATGGATTGATTGGATTTAAAAACGAATATGGAGAAATAATTATCCAGGCTCAATATTACGATACTAGTGGCTTTTTCGATGGACTTGCATTCGTTATTGGTCAAGAAGGGCGCGAATATCTGACCGGGTATATCGACTCAGAAGGGAATCTTGTTATTCCGCTTCCTACTGCAATTGGAGGGAGTTCATTTTCGGAAGGATTTGCATTTGTCACTCTTAGAGAATGGGATTTTAATAATGAAGATGAAAGAATGCATATGTATGTTTTACCCGGACCGCTTGTTTTTATTAATAAAAAAGGCGAAAATGTTTTTTCTCAGGAGTTTTTGATTGCTGCTCCTTTTTCGGAAGGGTTTGCAAGTGTTCGTTCTCTGGACAGAAATGTTATATTCATTAATAGTATGGGGGTAAATGCTTTTGGCATGGAGTTTAGGTCAGCTGGCTGTTTTGTAGATGGTTATGCAAATGTTAAACTGATTGACGGCACTTATACGCATATTGATAGGGAAGGAAACATCGTAGACATAGACAGATTATGGGGTCAATTCAACTGGATAGACGGAGTGATGTCCCCTGCAACTTATTGCAATCCTCCTAGTTGGTGGACAAGAGAGGATTGATTTTGCATGACTATAACAGTAATCAGGGATGAAGTTATAGGGTATATAAATGAGTTGCCCGAAGAAAAATTATCAAGCTTATTGGACTATGCACGATTTTTACGTAAAAAAAACCATTCATGGGAAGCAACATGCATAGAGGATGTATACCGCAACATTGAAGAAGGCTTAGATGATTTGAAACATGGTAGGTGTGAACCATTTGAGGATACCATGCGAGATTTTAAAAAAAATGGTATCTTCGTATGAATTATAAAATTGGATTAACTTGTTGTAATTAAACATTTGAAAATGCATCTTCCATAGCGTGTAAATCATGAAAATTCTATGTATTTCATAGGCAACGTTAAGAAATCATACTGAACGAGCAGAAAGGATTGATTTTGCATGACTATTACAGCAATCAAGGACGAAGTCATAGGGTATATGAATGATTTACCCGAAGAAAAATTATCAAGCTTATTAGACTATGCACGATTTTTACGTAAAAAAAACCATTCATGGGAAGCAACATGCATAGAAGATGTATACAGAAGCATAGAAGAAGGACTTGATGATATTAAACACGGCAGATTTTATCCATTAGAAGATGTCATGCGTGAGGCACATGAATTGATAGACCGATATGAGGTATAAAGTAGTGCCTTCCGGGAGGGCAAAAAAAGACATATTGGATATTACCGAGTATTTAATATCTGAATCAGACTCACCCGAAGTGGCACGAAAACAATCTCGTTTTTTATTCAGTCAGCGAGCAAACAAAAACCGTAAACATTGTCAGCGTCATGCACGGAAAGCGAGATTGGGCTAACTTGTTGTAAGTTTCTGAACAGATTCTTGGGGTTTCATGTTAAACATCAACATATAAAATAGGAGGTACTACATGCCACAACGAAAAGATATAAAGAAGGTGCTGATAATAGGTTCGGGGCCGATAGTGATAGGACAAGCATGTGAGTTTGACTATTCGGGAACGCAAGCATGTCAGGCACTGAAAGGGCTTGGGTATACGGTGGTGCTGGTTAATTCAAATCCGGCTACGATTATGACAGACCCTGACATTGCGCATACTACTTATATTGAGCCGCTGAATAAAGCGCGGCTTACAGAGATTATTGCGGAAGAAAGACCATGCGCACTATTGCCGAATTGCGGGGGTCAAACCGCGCTTAACTTGGCGATGGAGCTTGAAAAGGCGGGGGTATTTGCGCAGTACAATGTTGAGGTAATTGGTGTAAATCTTGGCGCGATAGAGCGCGGCGAGGATAGGATTGCATTTAAGGAAATGATGGCAGAGCTTAAAATAGAAATGGCGCGTTCGTCGCCGGCGTATTCGGTTGATGAGGCTGTGAATATTGCGAAGGAGCTTGGGTATCCGTGTGTGGTGCGTCCTGCGTATACGATGGGCGGTGCAGGCGGCGGAATTTGCTATACGGAAGAAGAGCTTAGGGAGATTGCATCGCGTGGGGTAAGCGCGAGCATAATAAATCAGGTGCTTGTGGAAGAAAGCGTGCTTGGCTGGGAAGAGCTGGAAGTCGAAGTGGTACGTGATTCTACGGGAAAATGCATAGCGATTTGTTGCATAGAGAATGTTGACCCGATGGGTGTGCATACAGGAGATTCCATTTGTTGCGCACCGATGCTCAATGTTAGCGCGGATGTAAGACAGCGGCTGGAAGAAGCCGCATTCAAAATCGTAAGCAAGGTAGGCGTTATCGGCGGTTGCAACTGCCAATTTTGCTACAATCCCCAAGATGGACGCATTTGTGTTATTGAGATTAATCCGCGTACTTCGCGCTCGTCCGCGCTGGCATCGAAAGCAACGGGCTTCCCCATTGCGCGTGTTTCCGCGCTTCTTGCGGCGGGCTTGACGCTGGAAGAATTGCCATATTGGCGACTGGGAACTTTGGATAAATACGAATTTCATGGCGACTACTGCGTCGTAAAGTTTCCGCGATTTGCATTTGAAAAATTCCCCGGCGCGAAAGACGCTCTTGGTACGCAAATGAAAGCCGTCGGCGAAGTCATGAGTATCGGGAAAAATTTCAAAGAGGCTTTGCAAAAAGCCGTTCGTTCGTTGGAAATCGGGCGTTCGGGGCTTGGGTTTGCGAAGGACTTTAATTTCCTCACGAAGGACGAGCTTTTGAAATTGCTGGAACGTCCAACCAGCGAACGCATGTTTATAATCTACGAAGCACTGCGCAAGGGTGTTACCGTTGACGAACTTTTCAAGCTGACTGCAATGAAACCGTATTTCCTGAATTATTTGAAAGATATGGTTGAACTCGAAGAGGAGGTCTTGAAATACCGTACAAAACCCCTTCCGAGTGGCGAAGCTGTTTCAAATCCGAAAACCGCGCCCGCAGGGAAAACCATGCCCGATGAGCTTTTGGCGCAAGCTAAAAAAGACGGATTTTCTGATAAATATCTTGCATGGCTTTTGTACATTCCCGAAGTCGAAGTCGCGAATCACCGCGAAGAAATCGGCATAAACAAAGGCTGGGAAGCGATTCAGGTTTCAGGCGCGGATGATAAATTTTATTTCTACTCGACCTATCTTGCAAGCAATCCATTGCCCCGCCCCGCCACTAAGAACAGCAAAAAAGTTATGATTCTCGGCGGCGGCCCAAACAGAATCGCGCAGGGGATTGAATTCGATTATTGCTGTGTTCATGCGACTTACGCACTGCGCGATATAGGCTACGAAACAGTCATGGTTAACTGCAATCCTTCCACCGTAAGCACCGATTATGACACCGCAGACAGGCTTTATTTCGAGCCTCTTACCGTGGAGGATGTTCTGGCGATTGTTAAATACGAAAAACCCATGGGCGTTGTTGTGCAATTCGGCGGTCAAACGCCCCTGAACATTGCGCAACAATTAAAAACCCTCGGCGTTCCCATTCTCGGCACTTCGCCCGAAATTATTGCTACCGCCGAAGACCGCGACCTTTTCCGCGAAATGATGGAAAAACTAAACATCCCAATGCCCGAAAGCGGCATGGCAAAAACCGTCCAAGAAGCCGTAAATATCGCAAACTCCATAGGATTTCCGCTAATCGTGCGTCCGTCATATGTACTTGGCGGCGCGGGAATGGCAATCGTTTACGAAATGGACATTCTCAAAGAGTATATGGAAAATGCCATCAAAAACGCCGATACCGCCGAAGAAATGGCACCCATTTTAATAGACCGATTCCTGGAGCGCGCCTTGGAATGCGAAGCCGACGCAATCAGCGACGGCACAAATGTTTTCGTCCCCGAAATCATTGAGCATATCGAAAACACAGGCGTTCATTCGGGCGATAGCGCGTGTACTATTCCGCATATCAAAATTCCCGAAAGCGCGGTGGAAACAATCTACGAATACACCCGAAAAATCGCGCACGAATTGGGCGTAATCGGACTGATGAATATTCAATACGCAATCGAAAGAAACAGCAATAAAGTATATGTAATCGAAGCAAATCCACGCGCATCGCGCACCGTTCCGCTGGTTTCAAAGGTGTGCAATATCCAAATGGCAAAAATCGCTACCCGCGTTATGATTCAGGCGGCAGAAGGTTCAAGTGGCGCGACTTCTTCAAAAATCGACCTGAAAACCCTAAAGCCCGCTAAAGTCAATTTCTTCGGCGTAAAAGAATCTGTTTTTCCATTTAACATGTTTCACGAAGTAGACCCTGTTCTGGGACCCGAAATGCGCTCTACGGGCGAAGTTCTCGGCATGGCAGACAATTTTGCATCCGCATTTTCGCTGGCGCAAGAGGGCGCGAAATGCCCTATTCCAAGGGTAGGCACAGTTCTCATTTCATTCTCAGATGCTTACTATCGCGACCTTCCCAAAATTGCCCGCGAACTACAAAGGCTGGGCTTCGGCTTAATCGCCACAGAAAGAACCCATACCGAACTCGATAATTTAGGTATCTTGTCTCGCCCCATTTGCGAACTTTTGGATATGGACACAAACCAACCCATTGCAGACCTTATAATGGATGGCACTATTAGCATGGTCGTAAACACTCCGGGTGGCTCAATCCACGGCATGGGCCCCAACATTCGCCGCGCAGCTATCCGCAAATCCATTCCTATGTACACCACGCCCGAAATGGTTCTATCCGCCATAAACGCCATTCGCGAGCGCAGTAAACAACCCTCCAAAGTGAAGAGTCTTCAAGCCTATCACGCCATCAACTAAGTAATTGCGCTTTATTTAATCTTCGCAATTCCCTCGATAACTTTGTTGAGGTCGAGTTGCGCACCGACACCCGAACCTTTATTTAAGGTATTCGCCAAGTTTCGTACCAGTGAAACTGCATACTCTTCTGAAGATATTCCTACTTTGTACGTTCTTGCATGGGTTGTGCCGGTTGGCTTGTTTTTATCTTGGACAATTGCCCCTTTTAGTACCAGAGTTTTTATTATTCCGAAAATCGAACCTTGTTGCCATGTTCGATTTTCGGAAGATTTAATAATCTCGGTAGTTGTCATTGGGTCATCATTGCTCCACAGAATTGCCATTATTTCCATTTCCTTGCTTGTCAATTTCATTGCATCCACCACCCCTAAAATTTTCCAGAAGAATAATTGTCAATTTTTGTATTATTTTATACGCCGAAAAATCTTTTGTCAATAGTTTTCATAGCTTTTTGTAATCGCACCTAACCCCACATCCTGCGCAATGTTTTCGGCAGTCGGGGGTAATTTTTGCGGCTTTTGAATTTTCCCATTCGCGGAGAAGGAAGTCTTTTTTTACGCCTATGTTTATGAAATCCCAAGGGAGGATTTCGTTTGGGGAACGTTCGCGGGTGTAGAAGGTGGGGTTTATATTGGATTTTTCAAAGGCTTCGAGCCATGTGTCGTATTTGAAATGCTCTGTCCAGCCGTCGAAAATCGCGCCGTTTTTGTAGGCGGTTTCGATAACGGCGGAAAGGCGGCGGTCGCCGCGTGCGAGAATGCCTTCGATGAAGGCGGTTTTTGAATCGTGGTATCGGTAGGTTATTTGTTTTTTGCGAATGGATGACTTTACTTCGCGCTGTTTTCGGGCGAATTCTTCGGGGCTTTCTTGGGCTACCCACTGGAAGGGTGTGAAGGGCTTTGGCACAAAACACGCGGTGCTTATGCCTATGCTTACGGCGCGTTTGCGTTCTTCGGGAGGGAGCTTGTAATATTCTTCTACAATTTTTTCGCTGAGTTCTGCTACGGCGAAGGAGTCTTCCATTGTTTCTGAGGGTAAGCCGCTCATGAAATACAGTTTTAGCTTGTCGTAGCCCAGTTTAAAGGCGCGGTAACAACCGCTCAGAATTTCTTCTTCGGTTAAATTCTTGTTAATTGCATCGCGAAGACGCTGGCTTCCCGCTTCGGGGGCTACGGTGAGGGAGGATGTTCGGGCGGTTTTGATTTTTGAAAGGGCTGAAAGTGCATCAAGGCGCGTTGAGGGCAGTGAAATATTCACGCGCTTTTTTTTGCAAATTTCTACCAGTCCGTCTACAAGCTCTTCAAAATCGGCATAGTCGCACGCGCTTAATGATAAAAGCGAAATCTCTTCAAAGCCAGTGTTTTCAAGAAGTTGCAAGCTTTGTACCAAAAGTTCGTTTACGCCGCGCTCGCGCATTGGGCGATAGATGAATCCTGCTTGGCAAAACCTACAGCCCCGCATACATCCGCGAGCAAGCTCTAAAACGGCGCGAGATTGAGTCGCTTCTATTAAAGGGGTGATTAGCGTTTCGGGGAAGAATTCCAGACGCGGAAGAAAAGCCCGCTGTACCGATTTGGGCGTTTGAGTCGGCGCGTCGTCGCTTGGCGCAAAGCCCGATAAAGTTCCATCGAGATTATAAGAAGCATCATAAAAAGCGGGTACATATACACCCGCTATATTGGTGATTTTTTGCAGAAATTCTAGTTTTGTGCCGCCGCTTTTTTTGTGCGCGGCGTAGAGGTTTAAAATTTCATCGAGGCTTGCCTCGCCATCGCCGATGTAGAAAAAATCTATGAATTCTGCCATAGGCTCAGGGTTTGTTGCGCATGGCCCACCTGCACATATTATTGGGAATTCTTCCCCGCGATGCGCCGCACGAAGCGGAATTCTTGCCAAGTCCAGCATTGCAAGAATATTTGTGTAGCTCATTTCGTATTGCAAGGTAAACCCGATAAAATCAAATTTGCCCAATGCGTCGCCCGATTCCAGCGCGAATAGCGGCTCGTTCTCATTTTGCAAAAGCTCTGCCATATCCGGCCAAGGCATAAAGGCTCTTTCGCAGGCTGTGTCTTCACGGCGATTCATGAAAAAATATAGAATTTGTAAGCCCAGATGGCTCATGCCGATTTCGTATACATCGGGAAAGCAAAACGCGAAGCGGGTAATGCCTTCGCATTTTTTTACAATTGTATTAACCTCGCCGCCTGTGTATCGGCCCGGTTTTTCAATTTTTAATAATTTTTCCGATGCAATCGCACTCATCATTCTTCTTCACTTTCGTCGGTCTCGTAGATATCGGGGGGTTCTTCTTCAAAGGTTGAGGATTCGTCTATGGTGGGGAATTCGCTTTCGTCCTCGTCGCCGTTAGACAGAGCGGGTTCGTGAATTTGCACAAGCAGTGTCGGGGCAGAGCCGATTATCGACATGCCAGAGGGCAGCTCGATTAGCAACGGAACGGTGTGTACGCCGATGGGTAAACGGCGCAGGTCGAATTCCGGCTCGATTTGGTCGGCTTCCATCGCGGCGATTAACGAACGCGGCCCGCTTATTGTTACGCGAATCGGCTCGTTTTCGTCCACCAGGCGGTACAGCCCTACTACGCCGCGGCTTCGCAGGTTTTCATGGGGAACGATAAATACGCGCTCTTCTATGGGTTCTATGCGTGCGGTGACTTCTATTTCGTCATATTCGCCTTGGCGCAAATTCACCCCTTCGGGCAAAAAGTCTGATATATACACGGTTCGGGTGATGTTTGAAGACGCTGAATGAAGCTCAACGTCTATTACAATTTGGTCAAGCTCGTCCAAGATTTCTTCAGAGCCTACAATTTCTACCGTAGAAATTCCCCCGGAAATCCCCGCTACAGCAAAGCCCTCGGCAGGAGAGCCTTCACCGCGCAAGCGTATATCGGCAGTGCGAATTTGCAAAACGTGGATGGTCGCGGTGGTTTCCACTACATTTAGCTGAACGCGGTCTGTCATGTAATTGCCGTAAATGTCTAATACCTGCAAGGGAATTGTAAGTTCTGCATCGTCGTGAACCCCTGTGATATCAACAATGGCTTGGACTTGGCTAACCATTTGCAGTTCTGTGCGCGGGCCGTTAATTGTGACATTTTCGTTTCTCAGGCGAATATATTGAAGCTCAAATCCCGGCGGCACGTCGCCCTGTTGAATCGTCTGAACAGAGAATAATTGCCGCTGGGACATGTCTAAATAAATATCGATATATGGCGGATTAATGGAAATATGCTCAAAACCGGGCTGTAAATTCGGGCTAACGCGAAGCAACTGTGTAGAAATCCCTTCCGCATAGCTTACTAAATCAGAATTAACGGCGCGGAAATCCACGCTTACATTAACAAAAGCCGAAAGGCGTTCTGCGTCTGCCATAGCACTGCGCAAATAGTCCATATCACTGCGAAGTGCGCGAACAAGTACGCTAACATTCAAATCGCGCAAAGCGTCTTCGTTTAATACAATAATGCCTTCGCGGGTCATTATTTCTAAATTATCAAGCTGTAAGCGCGGCGAAACAGTCTGGCTTTGATACGGGTCGTTCATATGCATCCCGATAAACCAGATTACGCTTGCGGCTAAAAGCGCGAGAAGCTTCCAGTGCAAATCTTCAAAAAGCATGGAAAAAAAGTTTTTTAAGGCTGTCATTTTTTCCTCCTGCTTTTAAATATTGAAAAGCGAGATTTCGTGGGCGTTCCCCAAATCAGCATATCGCGAAGCTGTTTTTCTTCTACATTGCGGGTAATTTTGCCGTCGATTACGAGGGAGATTGTGCCTGTTTCTTCGCTGACCACAACCACGCGTGCGTCAGAGACTTCGGAAATACCAATCGCCGCTCTGTGCCGCGTTCCAAGCCGCGAATCCAGCGATTCTGACGTAAGGGGCAAAATACACGATGCAGAACTTATTCTGTTGTTTCTGATAATCACCGCGCCGTCATGAAGCGGTGCGTTTTTTTCAAATACATTCAAAATAAGCTGGATGCTAACACTCGCATCCAGCGGAATTCCCCTGCGTTCGTGTTCGCTAATGTCCACTTCGTTTTCAAAAACAATAAGCGCGCCCGTTAAATTTTTTGAAAGAATGCGGGTAGCTTTAATAATTTCGTCAACAGTATGCGCGGAAATATGAACCTGTTTTTCGCCCTCGTCGGTTAGGTGAATGAGATATTGCCCGCGCCCAAGCTGTTCGAGAGCCTTTCTCAGCTCCGGCTGAAACAAAATTACAACCACCACAAGCCCCATGCTGATTGCATTATTAACAATCCACTGCACGGCAATAAGTTCAAATACGCTTGCAAGCACCGCAATAATTAAAATAAGCACAAGCCCGCGTAATAATACCCATGCCTGTGTACGCCTAATCCATCTTGTAACAAGATATAACAAAACGGCTACAATTAAAATATCCAGCACCTGCGCAGGTCCCAGAGAAGGGAAACTTAGCGCGGGTACATTAAAAAGCTCCATAAGCCAGGCGTAAAATGACGTTAGCATTATTCGTCCTCTTGCGTTTCGGGCGGGTCGTTATCCAGCGGATTTTCAGGCAGTTGCGGCCGAATCCTTTTCACCGAGCGTTGGGACTTTGTCATAATAACTTTTGGAACTATGCGTACATGATATGAATTTTTTTCATCTTCAAAGTGGACGGTTTCTGCGCGTTGGTAGTCCAGAACGCCGTCGAAAAAGCGGATTACTATAGCCAATATTCCGCCTACAATTGTACCGAGAATCATTGTTCCAAGATTAATCGGGCCGCTTGCGGCAATTACAGAAATTATAAAGCCGAAAACAGTCATCGCACAGCCCAAACCGATTGCGATTTCTTTTGAAAAGTCGATTGCCATGCGGCTTACAAAATGCACAAGCACTATTACCATCGCGAAAATTACGGCAGTGTAAATCCATGTTTCGGGGGCGGCAAGTATTCCGATAATATTTCCGTAGACTTCGGAAAGGGCGGTGGGCAGTTCTGTTAAAATTTCTGCGATATCGCGGTCTGCCCCTGCGGCGGCAGCGGCGGCAAAATTAGGGGACATCATCCTGAAAAGCCCATCTACTTGCGCATAAATAAACACCCCTACAGTCACGGGAATAACGGCAGTAACAGGGAAATAAAGCCCCGCTAAAAGCGGAACTACATACGGAATATTAAATCTAAAGGCAATCAGCGTAAAAATTATCAAAATTGATTCTTTTGTAGCCATCCTTGCGTAGAAAAGGAACACAAGAAGGAGAAAAATAAATACAGCCGAAGCGGCTTCTATATTGGCAGAAAACTGCATGGTAACAGCAAAAATTATCACTATCCAGCTTAAACTCATGGGCATTATCGTGAATAGCAACCCGAAAAGCACATTGGTAACAAAGGGCGAAACCGCTTCTGTAAACGGCACAATTGCGGGATTAACATGCCCAATAGACGAAATCGAACTAAACACAAAATAGCCCAAGATGAACTTGAGCGTGGGCAAAATAAACACTTCAAAGCGTTTAAAAAATTTTACGATTTCTTCGCGTGCTACCATTAACTGTTCCATAAAGAGATTTGAACTCCTACCGTTATTTATTACTATCGGGCTTTCTTACAAGCGGGGGGCGCGGGCGAGAACCGGATATTGCTCTGGATGTTACATTCGCCAGCGGGTCGCTGTTTTTTTGCGTGGTTTGATTCGTTCGGCGCGTTGCCGCTTCTACGTCGCGTAGTGATACAAGTGGCGCGGATTCACGTTCGCGCTGTTCGCGTTCATGCTTTCTTTTTTCACGGAGAATCTTTCTTTCTTCCCATTCGCGCTCTCTGCGTTTCCATTCGGGTTCGTTGTCGAGATTTCGCTGTTCTCTTTGTTCGCGCTGTTCACGCTTTGCTCTAAGCTCTTCGAGGCGCGTAAGCGGCTGTGCTTCTTCAGCAGGTTTTGGGGCTTCTTCCGCTTCGGCGCGTTTGCCTTCGGTATTTTCCAAAAAGCGCAACATGCCCTGATACCGCTGTAATCGTTTTTGCACAAGATAATATTCTCGCGTTCCCTGAATAGTTCCGATTAAAGAATAAATCGCCACAAGCGCGACTATAAAAAAAACCGTGTCCTGAGCATAATACCGAATATCCATCTCGAAAATATCTATGCCATCCACAATAATTATGCGAAGCCAGTAAAGGACAAGTATAATAACGCCGCCCAGTCCCACAGAAAGCCGCGTTCCCATATTTTTTCTGTAAATGTAATCGTGCCTGAAATAATCATTTGCCGCACGGTCTGTCGCGCCCTCATGCTTATCATAAAGAGCGAGTTTGGTCATTGCTATTATCTTCTGTTGATTGACCATAAACTGCCACCTCATATGAATACTACCTTTTTACTAGGAAAAAGTCTAGCGATATTTCTAAGAATATTTCATAAAAAAGTTTACTTCCCTGTCGCAAAATGTTAAATTAACTATGTGTGATATTTTTAAATGTATTAAGAATGGAGAAATAATTATGAGAATTTACAATTTTTCTGCCGGGCCTGCGGCACTACCCAAGGAAGTTCTTGAACGCGCTTCAAAGGAACTTGTGGAATACGGCAACGCGGGCATGTCTGTAATGGAAATGAGCCATCGCTCAAAATCCTATGAGGATATTCACAAAGAGGCACTGTCTCTGCTTCGTGAATTAATGAACATTCCCGATAATTACAAAATTTTATTGCTGCAAGGCGGCGCGTCACAGCAGTTTGCGATGATTCCGATGAATCTTAGCAAGAAAGGCAAGGCTGACTTTGTAATAACCGGAGAATGGGCCACACGCGCTTATAAAGAAGCATCAAAGGTACTAAACGCGAACATAATCGCTTCTTCTGAAGAAAATAAATTCGCCGACATCCCCGAAGTTAATAATATTTCGGCAGATGCGGATTATTTGCATATTTGCACAAACAACACAATCTGCGGCACGCGCTTCACAAAAATTCCCGATACCGGGAATATACCACTCGTTGCCGATATGTCTTCGGGTATCTTATCTGAAGTATTCGATGTGTCAAAATTCGGACTAATCTACGCAGGGGCTCAAAAAAACATTGGCCCAGCAGGTGTAACCGTTGTCATCATCCGCGAAGACCTTCTGGAAAATGAAAAAACCAACAACCTTCCTGCTTTCTTAAAATATAAAACCCACTCCGACGCAGGTTCTATGTACAACACACCTCCTACCTACTCTATTTATATGGCAAAACTCTGCTTCGAGTGGCTTAAATCTAAAGGCGGCGTTTCGGGCATTCAAAAAATTAACGAAGCCAAGGCTAAAATCCTTTACGACTTCTTAGATAATTCCCCATTATTCAAAGGAATAGCCGCAAAAAGTCATCGCTCTCTTATGAATATTCCTTTCACAACGGGCGACGATGCCAAAGATAAGGAATTCGTAAAAGAAGCCGCCGCCGCAGGGCTGGAAAATCTCGGCGGTCACCGCTTAGTTGGCGGCCTTCGCGCAAGCATTTATAACGCCATGCCCACCGAGGGCGTTGAAGCTCTTATTAATTTCATGAAAAAATTTGAGAATAAATAAAAAGGAGCAATAAAAATGTTTAAAGTATTAACAAAAAACAAAATCGCGGATTGCGGTTTGGATGAACTGCCGAAAGATGGATTTTCGATTTCGGATACTGAGGCGAACCCCGATGCCATTATGCTGAGAAGCTATGTCCTGCCCGAGGAGGAACTTACGGCGGGCTTGAAAGCGATTGGTCGTGCGGGTGCAGGAACAAATAATATCCCTGTTGATGCTTGTGCCGAAAAGGGCATTGTTGTTTTCAATACGCCCGGGGCTAATGCAAATGGTGTTAAAGAAATCGTGATTGCAGGGCTACTGATTGCTTCGCGTGATATCGTTGGCGGAATCAACTGGGTGCAAGGGCTTGAAGGCGAAACAGGCGTTGCAAAAACTGTCGAAAAGGGCAAGTCAGAATTTGTCGGGCCTGAAATTTCGGGCAAAAAACTGGGTGTTATCGGGCTTGGGGCAATTGGTGTGCTTGTTGCTAATGCTTGCCGCTCGCTTGGAATGTCCGTTGTTGGGTATGACCCATTCATTTCTGTAGACGGCGCATGGAGTCTTTCTCGCGGCGTTCACCGCGCACCCGATTTGGATACGCTTTTGGCAGAATGTGATTATATTTCGCTCCATGTTCCCGTTAACAAAGACACAAAGGGTATGTTCAATAAAGAAATGTTTGCGAAATGCAAGAAAGGTATGCGCATTGTAAACTCTGCACGCGCAGAGCTTGTGGACGACGAGGCTTTACTTTCCGCTATCGACGACGGCACGATTTACTGCTATGTTACAGACTTCCCCAATGAAAAAATGCTTGGAAATAAGCGCATCGTTCCTATCCCCCATTTGGGCGCGTCTACGCCTGAGTCGGAAGACAATTGCGCTACAATGGCGGCCGCGCAGCTTCGCGAATATCTTATGTACGGAAATATAAAAAATTCAGTTAACTTTCCGAATTGCGAGCTTCCGTATGTAGGCAAAAAGCGCATTTGCGTAATTCATCGCAATTTGCCAAAAGTAATCAACCCCGTAACTTCATTACTTGCCGACCGCTCCAGCAATATCGCTAATATGGTTATGAAGAGCCGCGGCGACTATTCCTATGCAATGCTTGATGTGGATTGCCCCGACTTAGGCGGCATTGAAGAAGAAATCGCAAAACTTGATAATATTATCAGCGTGAGGGTGATTTAATGACGGTCAGACCCTTTCGGGCAGTGCGCCCAAAGCCGGAGCTTGTGTCTAAGGTTGCGGAACTGCCCTATGATGTAATGAACACAGAAGAAGCGCGGCAAATAGCTTCAGGAAACCCACATTCGTTTTTGCGTGTGGACAAAGCAGAAATTGACCTGCCGCCTGAAACCGACCAATACGACGCGAAAGTCTATGCAAAGGCGAAAGAAAATTTACAATCACTGATAAAAACATCAATGATTCAGGACGACAAACCCTGTTTTTATATCTATCGGCTAACAGGCTATGGGCAAACCCAAACCGGGCTTGCGGCATGTGTAAGCACGGCAGAATATGAACAAGGGCTAATCAAACGCCACGAATTCACTCGCCCGGACAAGGAACAAGACAGGGTTAATCACATGGTCGCTTGTGAAGCGCATACAGGGCCGATTTTTTTGGCATACCGCTCTCAGGGTGAATCTCTGGAAAAATATGCACAAGAAAAACCCGCATACGATTTTACATCCGACGACGGTGTGAGACACGAATTATGGGTCATCGACTGCGAAGAAACCCAAAACGCGCTGATAAGTAAATTTGAAAAAATGCCTGCACTCTATATCGCCGACGGACATCACCGCAATGCCACCGCCGCGATTTTGGCGAATATGAGGAACAAAAAAGCGGCTACGCCGCTTTTTTGCGACGCTTCCAGCGGCGCGCCGCCAACGGCGGCGGAGCGGAGCGGGGCTTTGCCCCGC
>JGI24703J35330_11748404_pt1 | contig 15513 bp, 9 predicted proteins | sample TergutNt197P1_FD_35330 | JGI IMG/M metagenome (IMG submission 35330) | reverse complement strand
CCTCACGTCTCTTTTTTTCATCCGCAAGCTGTTTCTCACGAGCAGCAATTGCTTGTGCGTGGGCTTGTTGGTTACTTCTACTTTTAGCTATGCTAAAGATAACGACACCTACGCTGAGGATTGCAATGAGTACTAAAATTATCATATTATCAAGTCCTTTCTGATTAGAAAATTGAATTTAAAACAAAGGAGGATTATTATGTCCCAAGATTTAGAAAGAATAAGAGATTTGCTTGAACAAGCCGAATCAAACGCTTCAAGTGCAACTACCCAAATGGGTAAATTTGGAAAATCTGTTTCAGACGCACGAGACGCTATGGAAAAGTTCGGTAATGCAACAAATCCATTTGATAAGCTAACTGCAAGCTTAAAAACTACAAGCAGCGCATTCGGCGCTGTTCAAAGTCAAATGAAACTTGTGAAAGCTGTCAAAAAAAATTATGAAAAGGCAGTTGAAAGCGTGAGAGTTGCTCTAAACGGAAACAATATCGCTTTACAACAAAATACCACTGTACAGCAACAAAGTAATGCAGTGCAGCAACAAAGTAATGCAGTGCAGCAACAAAGTAATGCAGTGCAGCAACAAAGTAATGCAGTGCAGCAAGAAAATAACACCATTCAAAAACAAAGTATCGGTTTAAAACAAAGCGAAACCACAGCTTTAGTCAAGGCTACAACCGCTAGGAAAGTAGAAAAAGTATCAACACAGTTAGCTACTGCTCAAACAAAAGCCAACACCGTGGCAACTCAATTACAAAATCAACAGCTTGTCGCAAACAAGGCCTTCTTGCTTAAGAAAACTGCAGCTACACAAAAACAAACCGCAATGGATAAGCTCATGTTAAAAGGAACATTAGCGCAAACAAAAGCGGATGGGAAACAACTTGCGCTTTTAAAACTAAAAACAGCGTGGTATACACTCACAACGAAAGGTTTGATCAAAGCGACAATCGCCAAAATTGCAAAAACAGCAGCAACAACTGCACTGGCAATCGCTAAAATGGCTCTACCATTTATGGCTGTAATTGCTGGAATCGGTGCATTAATTAACATTGGAGCTCGACTCATCTCGTGGTTTAGCAGAGCGGAACGTGAAGCAAGAGCTCACGCTAGAGCAGTTGAGGAGTTATCCGATCAATATGAACGCTCAACTGAGGAAATCACAGCCGATATGGAGCGTATGGGAACAACTTGCGTCGATACATGGAGCGCAGTAGAAAATGCAACTCAAAACGCTGCAAAAGAATTCGGACGTTGTGCCGATGAGGTTCGTGGAGAAATCGCAGACCTTGTTTATAAGTATGGCTCATACGAAGAAGCGATAGCATCATGGGAAGCTTCTAACTTAGAAGCTATTCAAGAAGTCGCTACGCAGTGGGGTGTAAGTGCACATGACATTAAAGATTCATTAGGAGAGATTGACCTTGATGAATGGGTTGAAAAACAAGAAGCCCATTTAAGTGAACTATCCGATGCATGGAATATTTCCGCTGCAGATATTCAGGCAACCCTTGAAGAACAAGGTATTTCCTTAGAACAATGGGAAGCAGGGCAAATGGAAATTCTCAGTGATTTAGAAGATCAATGGGGTGTTTCAACTGATGAAATCAAAGCTCAAATGACAGCCCAAGGCATGAGTGCTGATCAATGGACAGCTCATATGGCACAAGCATGGGATAACTTCAACTCTGAAGTAGCCCGAAATGTCGATAGCATTGTCAACGGATTCAGAACAATCCCAACAGAACATGAAAAGACTTCTGCAGAATTACGTGCCATTATGGATGGTAATATTGCTACCACGAGAGAATGGCAAAACAACATGGTCGAGATTGCATCAAGAGTCAGTCCAGAAATGCTCGCTTGGTTAGAATCAAAAGGACCTGAATTCAACAGCGTTGTATACGATATGCTCCATACACCAGGAGAATTAGAGTCTTGGGTTCAAAGCTTTGATGATGCAACTGAGCTAGGTATGACACAAGCACTCAATAACGTTGATTGTAATCAAATTCGCGACGCACTAGTCAGTAGACTTGACCGTGAAGCGCAAGCAGTTAGAGGTCATACAGGTCTTGGCGATTCTTATGAAGAAATGCTTAATACTGTAAACGAACGCGCCGCTGTAATTACTAGAGATGGTGGTGAAAATGCAGGTACCGAATTTATTGATGGTGCCATTAGCTTAGATTACAGTGCAATTCCAGACACCGTTAGCCAGGAGCTAGAGGCTGGTAAAGATGGCATGATCAAACCAATGAAATCTACCGTTGATGCTATCCAAGAGATTATGGAGATCGGCATGACCGAGATTGAAAGTGTTGTAACAAGTAAACTAGCTAAAGTTAAAGAAACATTTGCTAGTTTGCCAACACGACTTTCACCATCGGCAAGACAAGCTGTTCAAATAGTACGAGACATGGCTAGAAACAAGGCTGAGGCTCTACGCAATGCGAACACGATTTTCAGAAATGCTGGAGGTCATCTGATGGATGGACTTCGAGCTGGCATTCTTTCTCGAGAAGATTCATTGATGGCAACTGCAAAACGTATCGCTACCAACATTACAAAAACACTGCAACGTGCATTTCAAATTAATTCTCCATCTCGTTTGATGCGTGAGAAGATTGGACGTTTCATTCCAGAGGGTGTGGCAGTTGGAATTGATAAATACGCTGATGTCGCCGTAGATAGTGTTACGAAATTAGGACACGATATGGTCGGAATTAAACTGCCGAGTGTTGAATCTATGATTGGAATGAAGCCGAGTTTACAATACGCTAGTGCCGGTGTTTCTAGTTCATATGACAATCGTATCAATCATCATAACCACAATTATGCAGGGCTTTTCGATGGCGCAAAAATCCAGTGGAATGGTGAAGAAGATATCAGACGCACAATGGAGAAAATGATACGTGCAACTGAAGAAGACTCAATGCGTATGTGGTAGGTGATGTGATGTTTGAACTGCACAAAAAACTAGAAACAGAGATTAAGGTAAAAGATGAGTACTACCAAATCAATTTATCTTTTAATAACATCATGCAACTTCTAGATCTAATCAATGATAAAAGTCGCTCTGATGATGAAAAGATTTATTATGGCATTTATATACTGCTCGGTTGCGTTCTTGACCTTGAGATTGAAGAACAGGTGAAACTGTTTGAAACATTAATTGAAACATTTATCCACTCAGATGATGAGATTGATATCCCTGTCGACTTAGAGGGAAATGTGATGCCAAGCGTTGAAAGAAAGAAGTCTTATGATTTAGTTCATGACGCCTCGTACATCTATACCTCATTTTGGCAGGCTTATCACATAGATTTGTTTGACGAGCAGGATAAATTGGATTGGAGAAAGTTTAAAGCTCTTTTGCGTGATCTTCCAGATGATACCAAATTTAAACAAATAATCGATATCAGAACCCGCCCTTACCCAAAAGGTAAGGGCATGGGGGAAGAGCGGAAAAGGCTAAAAGATTTAAAACGAGCCTTTGCTTTGCCAGATAGCTTTGTGGAGGATTAAGAATGAGAATTAACATTGAACCTATATAGAATAGCATATTTTAGCGCTAATTGGTAGAGTTTTAATGAAGAAATGAGTAAATTTTAAACGAAAGGAGAATTTTATGTTCACATACAAAGGAATAAAAAGTAAAGACATGCACCTAAGGGTGCTAAATGATGTATCGTTTGCATCGCCAACGCGCGATGTGAATTTGATACAAGTTCCAGGACGAGATGGAGATCTTATCATGGATAATGGACGCTACAATTCAGTCATTCGTAGTATTCCATGTCGCTTAGTAGCACCAAGCCACGCTAATGTGGAGAATTTAATCAGCCAAATTAACAGCTGGCTAATCAGCGACGTAAGTTTTCACGAATTTGAATGGCATAACGACCCAGATTTTGAGTACTTGGCAAAAGTAGAAGGAGCTGTAATTAGTCAGCGCATCTTGTCAAAATTCGGAACAACAGATATCGATTTTAGATTACACCCAATAAAGTATTTAAAATCAAGCCTATCAGAAAGACAAATCACAAGCGGTACAAACATTCCTAATCAATTTAGCGTAGAAGCAAAGCCAATTATTAGGATTATTGGAAGCGGAGATATCACCATCAATATCGGAGGAAGAGCACTGGTATTGCGTGGGATTGGTGGAGGGTGCATTATCGACAGCGAGGCTCAAACCATTACTGACCTACAAGGACGAGTCACGTTATTCGAGCGCCTATATTCACCATTCCCAGTGTTAAGGCCTGGAAATAACATGATAACATTCGCAAGAAATGACATCCAAGTACTCATCACACCAAGACTGGGGGCATTAGTATGAGTTATCCAATACTTTATTCAGCTAACGCCACTAGTTTTAATAATTATGGGTTAGGCGTTTTAAAAGATGCCGTTAGCTGTTTGGTTACAGAAGAGCGCAATGGAAGATTCCAATTGGACATGACCTACCCAATAGCGGGAATTCACGCCGAAAAACTTGAAGTAGATTTAATCATTAAAGTTGACGCAGGTCATGCCGGATTTTCGAAGAATCAACGATTTCGAATTGAGAGGGTTGATAAAAAAATGGATGGAATAATAAATATTTTTGCTACGCATGTCTCCATGTTAGCGAGAAATCTAGTCTTAGAACCAACCATTGACATTACAAACTTAAGCGCAGAAGGTGCACTAGATATTTGGCGAAGAAGCGTCATCGGACCTCACCAATTTACAACAGCATCTAACATAAGTGCCAGACGAAATACAACGCTAACTCTTAAAAACCACCAAAACGCACGCGAAGCACTAGGCGGAAAAGAAGGCTCAATCCAAAGTGTTTGGGGTGGAGAATACATCTTCAACAACTATCACATCGACCTCCGAGCTAACAGAGGTGGGAATGCAAACACTCTAATAAGTTATGGTCGAAATTTAATCGACCTCAATCAAGAAGAAAAAATTACAAATACATTCACTTCGATCTACCCCTATGCCATTTTTCGAGACGGTGAAAAAGAAACCATCATAATTCTAGGTGCAAATCCAGTTTTAGATTCAGAAAATGTCCGCTATTTTGCTCATCGGCGCGTACTCCCAGTCGATTTCTCACGAGAATTTGACCGTGATACAAGGCCAACAGAAGCAGGATTAAAAGAACTGGCAGAAGCATACTTAAATGAACACGAAATCGGTGTTCCACAAGTCTCAATGTCATTAAAATTCGTAGATTTAACCAAGTCACTCAACCACTCAGGTCTGGTTTATGAACAATTGAATCTGTGCGATGAAGTACCAGTCTATTTCGAACAATTAAATATCAGAGGTCGCGCAAAAGTTGTCCGTGTTGTATGGGATGTTTTACTAAATCAATACGATTCCCTAGATTTCGGTGAAATGCGGCCAGGTTTGAGCGATAGATTACGAGAAATCGAACGAGAAGTCGGTGAAGTCAACAACAACGCCAACTCAGCCCTAACCGCTGCCAACGGCAAGAATTCAGTCTTCTTCGGACCAACCGAACCCGTACCACCCCTCCAGGTAGGTGATATCTGGTACCGCCCAAACGGCGAGCATACAGAATTATGGATGTGGGATGGCAATGGCTGGAATTTTGTTTTATCCACCGCACCAAGCGAAGTGATATTAAACAAAATTGAAGATTTAGAAGCCGAGTCAGAGCGTATGCGTGAAGAAGCTGAGCAAGCACTGGAGAACGCGCGACAAGAACGCGAAAGTTTAGCTCAGGATTTAGAGGTAACGTTAAGTATTGCTGAGACAGCTCGTCAAGATGCGAGTGAAGCAATTAATCATGCAAATACCGTCGAAAATATCGCAAATGATGCACAACGCATCGCACAAGAAGCACGTGACATCGCCGATATTGCAACAGGCGCCGCTTCAGAAATAGAAGGCATGGTAAGCACTGCAAATAATCACGCAGATAATGCCAGAAGATTTGCAGAAAGTGCTCAATCTAGCGCAACAGCCGCAACAAACGCCAGTGGAGACGCAACTAAAAGTGCTCAAACTGCTGAGGGACATATGACATCTGCAAGCAATAGCGCAAGAGATGCAAGTTTGCACGTCCAAACTGCACAAGAAATTTTGAGCGAAGTTTCAGATATAGAGGGCAACGTTACAACACTAGTAACCACAGCGCAAGGGCATGTTACAGCAGCTTTAGGTGCATCAGGTCAAGCAGCAGCACATGCTGTAACAGCACAAGGGGTTTTGACAGCAGTTAATAACCGTCATGGTGATATTGCTAGATTAGTAACAACCGCACAAGGACACGTCATGTCTGCCGAAAGCGCCGCTGGTGATGCGACTCAGTCTGCCCAAACAGCAGCGGGACATGCAAGAACGGCGGAAAGTGCATCAGGTGATGCAACTCAGGCTGTGCAAACAGCACAAGGCTTTGCCCAAACTGCCACAAGTCAAGCAGGCTATGCAACAACCGCCAGACAAGATGCAGACGGCTTCTCGCAATCAGCAAGCACCTCAGCTGGCCGTGCAAGTTCAAGTGTGCAAACAGCCGAGCGTATTCTATCACAAATCAGGGATGAAGAAACCGGAATGCAGTCACAAGTAACACAACTGGCTAATCAATTCAACGTGACAATCGGTGGTATATCAAGTCAAAACCTACTCAGAAACTCAACCTGGAACAACGGTCGTGATCATTGGCACACAAACTGGAGTACTACCCGCGTCAGAACGGCACCTGAGGCGGATAAGCCGACGAGTCACATCCTAACCTTACCACAATCTACTTCTACTGTTGATCATCACTCACTTCCATTTATAGTCGAACAAGGCATTCAATATACAGTAAGCGCAGATGTAAGATTCAGAGGTGTTGTAAGTGCAAGTGGTACAACCATTTTCAGAAATCGGATCCACAATAATACAACAGACACAGGCGCTACAAATGCCCTCTGGGATTGGGGTAGAACAGCTGCTAACGTTGGGGCAGATTTAGCTGTACATAATACATGGCGCCGAGTCACCTACACATTTACCGCACCAGCGAGCGGTTGGTACAGAATCGGCCTTTGTAATGGTAACAATACCGCTGATAGAATTCACGATTTTAGAGAAATCATGATCACACGCGGAACAACCCAAACAGGCTGGCAAGCACATGATTCAGATAGCAATGACCACACAAATACACAATTTACAATTCTGGATGGTCAAATATCACAACGCGTTACAACTGCAGAAATGAATAGTGCAATCACACAATCCGCAGCAGGTGTGACCACTCATGTTAACAACACCGCAGGTGCAATACGTGGCGAAATGACACTAATGTCTAACCAGTTTAACGTAACAATCGGTGGTCTACGTAGCCAAAACTTATTGAGAAACTCAACCTTCAACAATATGCCCCCAGCAAATAATCAAGCACCAAGCAGATTAACAGCTGGAACAGCACAACATTGGTTAACAGGATTTAGCTCGAATCGAACACGAGAACTTCCCTTATCTGATAAACAAACATCGCATTTCTTACGACTAAGCGCAGCTGCTTCAAGTGTCCAATCAGGTGTCTTTCGCGTTGTTGCTAATCGTGATTATACAGTAAGCATGGATCTTAGAAGTAATATTGCTGGAACAAACACGATCTTTAGATTTAGAGTTTATGCGAACCCCACTGACAGCGGTGGTACTCACATATGGGGTGTTGATACAACCCCCGGAGCCTCAGCATTAACACCTTCAGGATTTACCGCCAATCAATGGTCAAGACGCTCAAGAACTTTCCGTCCAACTGTAAGCGGGTATGCGCGTATTATGCTAGATAACGTAAGCAGTGGACCTGGACAGACAAGTGCTGGCAGAAATATGGACTACCGTGAAATCATGGTAACCGAAGGAACTGCTGACACAGGATGGCAACCCCATAGTGCAGACGCCACCGACAGAACAAGTGCTAGCTTTACAGTTCTTGATAACCTGATAGATCAACGAATAAAAGATAGCGAAGGCAACGTACTTTCAAATATCAACCTAACACCTGGAGGTGTGCGTATTCAAGGTAGGCTAATCCACCTAAACGGTCAAACACTTATCGATGATGCAGTGATACGTGCCGCACATATCCACTCTTTGGAGGCTGATAAACTCCTAGTTAATTCAACACTTGATGCAGGTAGGGTGAACGTGATTAACCTGAATGCAAACAACATCACAACTGGCACACTACATGCAAACAGAATAAGAGTAGGAAATGCATACAACATGGCAACACTAGACGAAAACGACAGTAGAACACAGCTACATACTGTTAGCTTCGTAAATCTACACAATCGAAATTGGGTACGCACTACTCATGCAGTCGGCACAGGAAATCAGCGAAACTTAGAAATTATGCGCTCATTACGCGCTAATGCATTCCAACGAGGAGAAGTGTATCAATTCACATTCGAAGCTTTTCGCGGAGGAGGAAGCGAAACTGGCACAGCTTTGCAGTCCCAATTAGTTGCAATATACGCTGATGGAGGTTCTATCAGTTTAGGTGCAACAAACACAACAATAACAGAAACACCAACACGCTACACAGTGAATGTTACTGTAGCAAATGCAATTGACACAGCGAGACCAATTACCCATGTATTAGCACGCTTTAGATGGTCAACTGCAACACCGACACGTCAATTTTTCGTTAGAGATATCTCTTTAATGCCGATGATTGGTGGAACTCTTATCGAAAATAATGCCATCACAACTGATAAAATTGCTGCAGGAGCCATTACAGCTGAACTTTTAGCCACTAATGCGATTCAAGTAGGATTTAATCGAGTAGGTAATACTCTCAGACTACAACCTAATAGTCTAGAAATATTAGAAGGTACTACTTTACGATCGCGTCTTGGTGCAACAGGACTAAGTATTTTTCATAATAATGGTGATGTTGCTGGACAAATGATATGGTCACCTCATGGAGGAGGACATACGCACGGTATTCAATTACTTGCAGCGAGAAATAGTAATATTTGGATGACAACTATGGAAGGTAGAACTTCGGGGAACTCAATTATTAAACTTACGCTGGACGGTAATACAGGAGTACTAGATCTATGGGATGTGCGACTACGGAATAGTCTTGATGTAAACGGACAGGCATTTTCAGGAAATGCTCGTTTTACAGGTGCAGGCGATGTTAGTGTAGATGTCGGCAAAGTTTTACGAGTAGCGACGCTTGGAACAGCAGGTTTTGCAACAAATACCCAAACTTCCTTGAACAGTATCACAGTTGATAATGTTCGTGGAACAATTTTTAGTGAGGCTCGTATGGGTCGTGGTGGCTTCTTCATAGGAGAAAACGGAGCAGTTGGCATAGCACATCGAAATAGTGTTACTAGATTATTAGACGTTGCTAATCGTGGGACAAGAACAGGTCGATTTATTATAGGAGAACTTGCCATTGTTTGGGGAACAGGAACATCATTAGGTGTAGCAGGTGGCGGTAGGCGTGATACAAACATAAATTTTGGATGGACATTCAGAAACACACCAGCTATCACAGTGACACCTCGTAGCTCTAATGCAAGTATTGCATTAGGAACAGGATCTGCAACAACAACAGGATTTATACTTCATGTCACCCGTGACAATGGAACTGATACAAGCTACGACTGGATTGCTATTGGTCCAGTCAATAATTAAAAGGAGAGATATAAATGAATTCAAAATTAGAAATAACAAGTGCTATTGTACTTGAGGAAACGCTGGGTGAAATCCAAGCTTTTTCCTCAAATACAAAGGAAGTAATGATTCAAATACAGTATGAAGAAGGAAATGGAAGGAATTTCATAACAGGTCAAATTATCGTGGAAGCACCAACAAGTGTTGCGGAAAAAATACAACCAAATCGTCCAGTAGTAGATGATGATTTGATTGAAATGTTAACAAAATCGGCTACGTCAGTCATTTATAAAGTTTTAAAAAGCGAGGAAGATGTACGACGTAAAAAACGAAATCAAAATCAAGAAGAGGAATTGGAAAATGGAGAGTAATATGAGAAATGAGAACAATCTTAACATCGAAATCATCAACAATTTAGCAATCAAAATCGCTAATTTAGAAATACAAGTAGCAGCTCTAGCAGCTGAAAACAAAATACTGCAGCAAAACCAAAATTCTATCGAAGCAGGTTTGGAGGCGAAAAAAGATGAACCAAGCACTTAAACAACACGAACTAACCATCAACATCAGCCCTCAGTCACGTAGCAACATCACGACAAACACAACATTTTTCAGCATGGATGTGAAAACAGGCAAAAAAATCATCAACTTTGTCCAAAACAATCAACCTGTAGATTTAACACATGCAACTGTCAAATTAGGTTTTGAATTAGTAGGAGCAGAAAAATCCAAAGTCGTCGATTCCAAAGAAGGCACTGTAACAATTGATAATGCTCAAGCAGGAAGATGCAGTGTGATTTTGCCGAATCATCTATGTGATTATGAAGGACAAGTCTTAATCCATGTCTATATTACCTACGAAGACGGTAGCTCTCTAGACTGTGGCGTCATCGTTACAGAGTTTGAAACATCATGGCTTAACCGTGAATTAATAGAAATGTCAGAACTTCGTAAGAAGACATAAAAATATTTAAAAAGCTATTTTCAAGCACAAGGATCAACCCCATATTCAAGAAGTCGTAAAACACCTAAATATCACCTATTTACGACTTCAACAGAGCAAAAACGAGGTAATCCCAGTATTCGAGAAATACCAATACCTCAAAACAAAAAAAGTGTCACCAAATTGAAAAAATCGCAAAAAAAGTGACACTTTTCACTACAATTCGCTCCAAAAGTGTCACCAAAATCGCGAAATTTCAGAAAAAAGTGACACTCTCATAACAAGCGATAAATATGCTCAACAATTGCTCTGAGCAAAAGTTGAGCAATTCATCGCAATCGAAAATCAAAATGAAGGAATCTAGCTTTTCCTTTACAAAGTAACAAATCACAATTCAAGGAGATAAAAAAATGGATAAAACACTACAAATCATCAACCAACTAGGCATTAAAATCGCACAATTAGAAATAACAAATGCCGAGTTAACGGTTGAAATTAAAAACTTACAAAAAAGGCACCAAGAAACAAACAACAAGGAGGACAACAATGGATAAATCACTACAAATCATCAATCAACTAGGCATTAAAATCGCACAATTAGAAGTAACAAATACAGAATTAATGATAGATTTACAAAATCTACAAGCAGCACAACAAGCACCAATACTAGCCGATGAGGAGGAAGCAAACTATGACGAATCAAGCACTTAAAAAGCACGAATTAACCATCAATATCAGCCCACAATCAAGAACGAACATCATCACCAACACCACATTCTTTAGTATGGACGTCGAAACCGGAAAAAAAATCATCAACTTCACCCACGACAACACACCTGTTGATCTAACAAATGCAACCGTACTACTAGGCTTCGAATTTGTCGGACTAGGCACATCCAAAATAATCGACTCTAAAGACGGATCAGTTATCGTTACAACCCCAACAACAGGGCAATGTGAAGTAATATTACCTAACCATATCTATAATTATGAAGGACAAGTATTGATTCATGCATACATCAAATACGATGACGGAAGAAGCCTTGATGCTGGGGTTATCGTAACAGAATTTGAAGAATCATGGCTTGACCAAGAACTTGAGGAAATGACTGATTTTTACGTCAAGCGATTTGAAGATCTCGCACAAGAAATTAGAGCGCGCGTGGATGTGTTACGTAAAGAAATGAATGCAGAACTCAAAGATGTCCGTCGTGAAGCAGCTGAGGCTAAGGAGGCGGTGCGTATATTCGTCTCTGAAAAATCCGATTTGATCAACAACACCAAAAATGAAATCCAAAATTTCAAAGATAAGCATAAGACAAAAATTCAAGATTTCATAAGGGATGTGAAAGATTCAGTTAACCAATCAATCGCCACTAGCAAAGATGAACTAAGTACTTTTTCCAAAGGTCAAAAAGAAATTATTGCCCAGTCAATTGTAGAAGCTAAAGATAATTTGAATTCATATAACGCTAATTTAGAAACAGAAGTACGTGCATTGATCAACCAACTTCAAAATCAAGTTCGAGATAATATCATCGCTCAAGAAACAGAATTTGCAAACATGAGTGAAGAAATACGTTTCGCACTACGCGAAAAATTGGAAGATTTAAAAAATGCAACCGAGCTCAAAAGAGCCCTAAAAGAGGTAATGTCAGAGCTTCAAGATCAATTCGAAGATGATATGGACAACATTTTGCGACTAGCAGCAGAAATCAGAGCAGAGTTAAAAGCTAACGAAGCGGCTGTTCATGATTTTAATGCCCATATCGAAAACGATGATCTTCATATGACGCCAGCACAACGAGCGCAGTGGGAAGAAAAATTCACAGCCGTTAATACCAACATCAACACGCGATCGGCTATCGGTCATATACACAATGCTAACGATATTAGTGAAGGCACATTAGCCATCGGACGAATTCCAACAGGAACAACCGCTACAACTGTCGCATTAGGAAATCATACCCATCCTGCACAAACAACTATAACTGGAAATGCAGCAACAGCGACAACGTTACAAACAGCAAGAACCATTAATGGAACTAGCTTCAACGGATCAGCAAACATCACAACCACCAACTGGGGAACTGCTAGAAACATCACCATTGGTAACCTAGCAAGATCAGTAAATGGAAGTGCCAACATCGCTTGGACACTAGCAGATATTGGCGCAGCTCCTGCAAGCCACACCCACGCTGCCAATCAAATCACTGGTACATTAACCACCGCACAACTCCCAATCGGAACAACAGCAACGACTGTAGCACTAGGAGATCATACACACACTGCGGCTCAAGTAGGTGCTCGTGCCTCAAATTGGGTGCCTGCATGGGGCGATATTACAGGAAGACCTTCAACATTCACACCAATAATCGGCACAACAGCGACTACTGCTGCAGCTGGTAATCACACACATGCAAACCCACCAGATGTAACACCAAGAGCTAGATTTATGAACACATCAGGATGCGTCGGCATCCACATCAAGACTAACATCCCACCAACAGCCGCAGGAAATGTTTTTCTACAATTTGTCGGCGATATGGAAAGAACAACACGCCCGATAGATACACAAATTAACTATCATGTCAATGCTAGTGGTGTTGTAACCTCAAGCACAGCAACAATGATAAACAAAGGCGCTAATTTACCAACATTTAACGCTTTTGTCGATACTGATAATACATTAAGTATCTACATCCCGTATTGGGAACAAAGGATTTATGCAACAGCACTTGTCTATTGGCAAACAACAGGAACAACACTCCAAACGGCAGCTCAAACTAACCGTGTCACAAACATTATTCAAGTAACAGGAACACCAATTACATCAGGGAATAACTTCTTCACCTGTCCAACAGGTCAAGTAACTAACAGTGGTGTTGGTCCAGCAACACGAACGCAAACAGTATTTGTTGCAACAGAAAACGGTGAAGACACACGACGAGGAAATTCAAGAGGACAATCGTGTCGAACAATCGCTCAAGCAATTAACCAAACAGGCAACACTAGCACAGGCGTTTTACTAACAATAAATAGACAAGTAGCAGCCGCACCAGCAGCCTATGACGCAGCTGTCAACTATACTGTTGGTCAACGCTGTACATCTGGCGGCTTCGTTTGGGAACGAACAACAGCTGGAACTGGTACAACTCCTGCATTAACAGCTGCAGTTTGGCGAATTGTACTCGAAACATCTACAACATTACAAACGGGATGTACTTGGCGAGGCGCCTATTCAACAGCCGCCGCAACAACATATGCAGTTGGTGATGTCGTAACATTCGCAACAGGGCAAGCTAATAATCCAACAATGACTTACGTCTGCTTAATAGCGATAGCTGGCAATAACAATTTGCATACACGCCCATCTGGAACCTTACTACCAACACGAAATTGGGCAGCAGTTGGTAGATTTAATCCTGTAACACCTCCAGGAAACATTACTATTAGCGGAACAACATGGCTCAATATAGCGAACACTGCACCTAATTTAGATACAATCATCCTTGGAAATTTAGTACTATCACGCAACGGATATGTATTAATATCATGCCCAATCCGAGTTGGGAATCAATTGAGCTTTAACGATTCCGCTACCGTTCACTGTTCAGCTGGAACATCCGCGAATGAGATTGTAGCTCACCATGTCGGTTCAGTTTATTTTGCTACAACAGTCAACGCATCATTTATTGCTCACAACAGCACTGCTCTTGCAATCTATAGAGGTACGACAACCATCACAACAGACAATCCAACAAGAGTAGCAGTCGGAGCAAGAAACTCAAAAGTGATTTTTACCGGAACAACTAATATTAGTGGAAATAACCGTGGAAATAGTGCCGCAGGTGCAGTTGCAGCTCAAAACACTGCTAATGCAATCAATCCAAACGAAGGTGGAGAAATTATCTTTAGTGGTGGAACATCGGCAACTAACATCACCATTACTATTAGCGGCTTCGGTGGTGCGGCAATTAACGCAGGTTTCGGCGGAACTGTAGAACTTAATTGTAGAACATTAACAATTAACCGTAATGCCACCAATATGAATGCACAACCAACTGGCAATATAGCACTAAGAGCTGAAACAACCGGTATAGTCATTCAAGGGCGAAACTGTCAAACAATTAACCGAGACTCAGCAGTCGATCAATGGGTGACAAATGGACAATTCATAAGTCGCAGACCACCAGCAAACCCATTAGCACCAGCAGCAACAGCGAATGCTGGTTCGAGCCAAATACCAGCCAATAGCGACCACGTACACCCACTGCAAACGACCATAACTGGAAATGCAGCAACAGCCACATCATTGCAGACGGCAAGGAGCATCAACCTTACAGGGGCAGTGACAGGTTCAGTGTCAACAAACCTTGGCGGTACTGTAAATATCGCAACTACCGTAAATCACACTCATACTGCAGCACAAGTTGGTGCCTCACCTGCTTCGCATGCGACAGATGTACGTCAGCATGTGAGCTATCTAAGTAATAATTCATTTACTTTCAATTCAGTATTAGGCGATTATCCTGAAGGTATGAGCGTCTTCTCGATTACATCGCCTCCAGAGGGTCATGGTTGGCCAACAACTACAGGAATGGTAATCACCAACAGAAATAGGGATAATTTAACTCGAGGCGATCAAGTGATTGTCGCAGTAAGTAGCGGACAACGTTGGACAAGGACTACTCATGCATCAAACGTCTGGACAGAACTTAGAGACCAATCCACAGGCTTAGCAACCTCAGCAGCTTTAGCTCCACAAGCAACAGCGACGGTCGGAACAAGCCGACTAGTTGCTAGACAAGATCATAGACACCCATTTCCATCACGATTAAATGGCACTAGAGCTGTAACTTTGACAGGAGCTGTAACAGGTACAGTTAACTCTGATTTTTCAGGCACAA
>JGI24703J35330_11748405_pt1 | contig 15520 bp, 10 predicted proteins | sample TergutNt197P1_FD_35330 | JGI IMG/M metagenome (IMG submission 35330) | reverse complement strand
CAGTGAAGTTTTCTATGCCTGTTGGGAGCGTTAAAGTGACTGCTGTTTATTTGCCTGTTTATCATGTGGGTGATACTGTTAGAATAAATGATGAGGCGGAAAATTTTGCTACGGGTGAGCAAATCCCTGAAAAAATCCATGGGATGGTGGACACTGTTGATGATGTTCGTGTAAGAAATTCGTATGTTGAATTACATCTTTCGAGATTAAATATGTGGATAGCGGCTGATGATATTGAACGTATATCGTGCGCTCCTGAAGTGGCTCAGACTAAGCCAATCGAGGTTGCAAAGAAGAAAAATATCGCTTCAATTGTTGGTGGAAGTTGGGCATTAACGAAAGCTGATGAAGCCGCGGGTGTAAGTACTACTGCAGACCGAGATATTGAACCTGGAACTATTGTCGGCGCTTATGCGAATTTTGCACCAACAGGATCTGTATTTAGCCACTGGGAAATTAATCGCCAAGATGTATACTTTTTCCCAAATGAGATGAGCGGTGGCGTATTGTTTGAAATGCCTAATGGATCGGTAAAACTCACAGCAATATACGAAAAAAACAAACCGCAGCCATGTGAAAAAATCGAAGAAAAAATCGAAGGACCACAAAAATATATGGTTGCTGTACAAAATGGACGTTTTGCATCTCTTGATGGGTTCGAAGATAATATTTCACCGAGAATGATTACAAGTGGAGTTCCAATAAAAGTAGTTGCAAACATGGCACCTAAAGGATTTGTTTTTAGTCATTGGGAATCAGATATAAAATCGGTCGAATTCAACCCAGATAAAAAACAAGAAAGAGTGCAATTTATAATGCCAAATTCTGCTGTTAATATATATTGTAAGTTTAAACCTGCGCCTGAGGTTGTTGTTGTTCCTAAAACAATTGAGCCACTTATTAGTGTAAAACCTATAATAAAGACAGAAAATCAGGTAGAAATCCCTATCCAAACAGTTGTAAAACCAGCAACTAAAATGGTAAATGTTACTGTAATAGATGGAACCGGAGGTGGAACATATCCGGTTGGTCATATGGTTGAAATACTCGCCCAAACATATCCTTGTAAAACATTTAAGTCTTGGAGTGTTGAAAATGGTAAGGTTTCTTTTGAAAATCAGTTGAGTGCGCATACCACTTTTGTATTAGGAGAGGAGGATGTTTTAGTTAAGGCTACTTATTCGCCAGTTTGTCACGTTTATACTCAAGCTTCGTATCAAAATAATCCCGTTAGCTCAGGTTTTGATATTCCAACAACAAAGCCTTTATGTTCAAAGTCTACATTTTCTTATTCAACCGAAGTTCCAAAAATTTCTCCTCAAGTCTCATCATGTAGTAGTCAAGTTTATCCTAAATTCCAAAGTGTTGAATCGTCTTCTTTTAACGCAATTAATTATAATGTTGGTGATCACGTCTTGGTAAATAATGGAGTTACAACGTGGGCAACCGGCGAAAAAATGCCTTCATGGGTGAGTGGTAGAATCTATCCAGTAATGGAAATTCGTGTTAGAAATAACGCAACAGAATTGCTTCTTGGAAACGGTGCTAATGCTTGGATTCTTGCAAGTAATGTCTCGATGTATAATGAAAAACAAGAATCAAGTATCGCATTAAATACACGCGTCGTGGTAAATATGAATGCCTCTACATGGGCAACCGGTGAATCTATTCCACAATGGGTCCTTGGTAAAAGTTATACTGTAATAGAATCCCGTATCCGTAACGGTGAAAGACAATTACTTCTTGGAGATGGACTTAAAACATGGATAAGAGATAGTGATGTAACACTCCTAAAAGCGACACAAGGAAAAAGTAATAATTTTGCGGTTGGTGATAGAGTTAAATTGAAAGATTCTGCTAAAACTTGGGTGAGTGGTCATCAAATTCCTGCGTGGTTATTTGGCAGAAGTTATCCTATTCAAGATATTCGTACTCGTAATAAAAATGTTGAAGTAATGTTGGGTGAAGGTTTAAATTCCTGGATTCATGAATTTAATTGTACAAAGGTGTAAAAAAAAATTTAGACTGTATCATTAAAATGAACTTAATGATCAGTTTTTTTTTATAATTCGTTTTCAGATTTTCATAATTTTAATTCTCGAATTTGCTTTATTAAATTAATCAAAAAGAATATATTTGTGTAGGGATACACCAGAATGATGACACATTTAAATTCGTTTCGTTTCGATATGTTTTTTATATACGTAAGACAAAAATAAATAAATAATAGCTCCGAAGGCTCAAATGTTTTATTGGCAATCACCTTTAAGAAAAACCCTTTTAAATTCACTTATTAAAAACATAACTTTATCTCAGATCTTTTTTAAATAGTGTTATTTCTAAAATAAAAATATTTTTAATCTATGACTTCAAAAAATGACAATTTTCGCAATAAATTTAAGGTATAATCAAATTATAAAATTTTAGGAGGAGTACAATGTTTAAAATAATAAAAATTGTTCTATCATTTCTGGTGTTAATGTCAAGTGTTTCAAGTAACTTTATTGTTAATGCTCAAGATACTTATGTTTATCAAGACTTAGATATCTTGCAACCCGACGATATAATTATTGATAATTAGGTGAAAAAAATGAAGAAAGTATATATTATTTTATTATTAAGCACATTCACAATAATTTTATCTGGATTTATCCTATTAACTAATAAAAATCAATATACAAAAGATTTATTGAGCTTAAAAGAAGCATATCTAGTAGCAAGAATCTCCTTACCTAATGAAAATTTCATTCTATATGATCTGAATAGCCGTGATTTATTCGATGGAGAGTTTTCTCATGAAGATTCTGGTATAAATGGGAGAAGAAAATTTTGGAGTTTCACTTTTGTAGAAGTTGGCACAAAGAATCATATGTTTATAGATATAGAAAATGGAACTGTAACAAATCTGTTCCAAAGTGAAGAGTTTTATGTTGAGGTTGAAGGATTAATTCAATTTTCTGAAATATCAATAGATTCAACTAACGCAATTAAGATAGCATTAGACTATCGTAATTTACTACCCGGTATTAATTGGGCATTCGGATATCATTTTACTTTAGCGAAAATGAATGATGAATACGGAAACTATAAAAACGAGGCAGTAATGTCTGTAACTGGTTTCACTGAAGAAGGTAATTTTTATAGAGTGAGTATTAATTTAAAGTCCATGGAAGTAGTAGGACATGATTCCGGATTAAAGATGCAATAAAATAGATTATGAATGATTATTTTATTATTCGTAAAAAAAGTGGTTCGAGTCAAACGACTTGATCCACTTTTTATTAATTGAAGCAATACGTTCTAAAAATTATCGTAACTCTACTAATTGCTCATTCATAGATTTTGTATTTGCATAAACTTGTGCATAAATTTTATATGCTTTTTCATAAGTTGCAACAGCATCCGGATTTGGAGTAAATTCTTTTTCGTATCCGATAAATTGTGCGATACAATCTTCATAAGAGTCAAACCATTTACACCCCATTGCGGCAATTATTGCTGATCCTAGTGCTGGCCCTTGTTCGCTAGTTAGTTTTATAACAGTAGCATTGAAAATGTCAGCCTGCATTTGTAACCAGTCTTCGTTTTTCGCACCGCCACCGATTGAAATTATTTTATTAATTTCTTTGTTTCCTGCAGTACGCATTAATTCTAGTGCATCGCGTAAGGAGAAAGTAATACCTTCAAGAACCGCTCTTGCAAAATGATCAAATGTATGTGTTGCCGACATTCCGATAAAACTTCCGCGAATATTTGCATCAGCATGCGGGAATCTTTCACCAACAATATATGGTGTAAATAATAATCCGTTTGAACCTGGTGCAATATTTCCGACATTCGCTAACATCTCAGCAAATCCTTTATCAGCAGCGAAAGTCTTTTTAAACCAGTTAAGCGAATTTCCAGCAGCAAGTGTTACTCCCATTAAATAATACGAATCTGGTTTTGCATGACTGTGATATTGTAGAGCCAAATTAAAATCTTGAGTACCCGTTGCTTCAAATGCAGAGAATACACCAGATGTACCAATTGAACACACCCCGATGCCGTCAGAAACATTTCCAGCTCCTAATGCACCAGCCGCGTTATCAGCACCACCAGCAAAAACTTTAGTTGTTGTAGAAAGACCAGTTAATTCAGCTATTTCTGGTAGAATTGTTCCAACAACATCATCACTTCCAACTAAAGGTGGACAAATATCGAAATCTATTTCAAAAGCATCGCAAACTGATTTTGACCAAGTATTTGTTGGTAAATCTAGCATCAATGTACCAGATGCATCTGAATATTCCATCATTAATGCACCAGTTAATCTGTAGCTCAAATAATCCTTTGGTAATAAGAATTTTGTTGTTTTTGCAAAAATTTCTGGCTCATTTTCTTTAACCCATAAAATTTTTGGTAATGTGAATCCTTCTAAAGCAGGATTTTTAATTGATGATAATAATTTATCACCTAAAACTTCTTTAATTTGAATACATTGAGCCGTTGTACGAACATCGTTCCATAAAATTGCCGGACGTAAGACAGAATTTGTTTCGTCAATTAAAACTAAACCATGCATTTGACCCGAGAATGATAAACCTTCAATATCATCAGCCGAAACGACTCCTAAATCCATAATTTCTTTAATTGATTCAATAGAACCTGTGACCCAATCCTCAGCATTTTGCTCAGAATAACCAGGCGCTGGATGAAATAATGGATATTCTCTTGTTGCTTCAGCTTTAATTTCACCAAGCTGATTTACTAAAATTACCTTCACGGCACTTGTACCTAAGTCAACACCTAATACATATTTCATAATATTCACCTCTATAATTTTTTAAAGCAATAAACAAAGACACCCGCACCTAAATGCGGATGCCAAACACATCAATACTATATTGTTGTACTACAAGATTTATACGGAGCTACCGCTCGGTTCCACTTTTTAGTTAATCTAGTTGCGTCACATATCAACTTCGATAATCTCTTAAGAACATCTTGTTACTTCGTAACTTTCAATGTTCTTTTCGAGATTTCTTCAGTTGATTGCACACGTGACTTCACTTTTTAGTTAATCTAGTTGCGCCACATATCAACTTCGATAATCTCTTAAGAACATCTTGTAACTTCGTAACTTTCAATGTTCTTTTCGAGATTTCTTCAGTTGATTACACACGTGACTTCACTTTTTAGTTAAAGATGTAGTCGTTTAATGCAGCTTTTACATATTCTAAACGATCAGATGGTACTTTAATTTGTTCAACATCTTTAGCGTAAGCATAATCAGATAAAGAAGCAAGAGTTGCAGTTCCTTCTAAAACTGATTTACCAATTTCAGTATTGTGGAAAGTTTCATAACGCTTAGCAACGATATCAGTGAAGAAGTTATCAGCCATTAATTTTTCAACAGTTTTTAAACCACGAGCAAATGTATCCATACCAGCAATGTGAGCTAAGAATAAATCATTTAAATCAGTCGAAGAACGACGAACCTTCGCATCGAAGTTAACTCCACCAGAACCAAGTCCACCAGCTTGAACGATTTCGTACATAGCTAAAGTAACAGCAGATAAATCAGTTGGGAATTCATCAGTATCCCATCCTAGTAATAAATCACCTTGGTTAGCATCGAGTGATCCAAGCATTCCAGCAGCTGCAGCTACACGGATTTCATGATCAAATGTATGCATTGCTAAAGTAGCGTGGTTAGCTTCTAAGTTTAATTTGAAGTGATCTTCTAAACCGTAAGTACGTAAGAAAGCAATTGTAGTTGCAGAGTCAAAATCGTACTGGTGCTTAGTAGGCTCTTTCGGTTTTGGTTCGATTAAGAATTGACCAGTATATCCGATTTCTTTAGCGTAGTTAACAGCCATCCAATAGAATTTAGCTTGGTTGTCCATTTCTAATTTGTAATCTGTGATTTGTAGGTATTCATAACCTTCACGTCCACCCCAGAATACGTAGTTTTCAGCTCCAAGTTTTTTAGCGATTTCTAAACCTTTTTTAACCTGTGCAGCAGCGTGAGCATAAACTTCTGCATTTGGTGAAGTAGCAGCACCGTTAACAAAACGTGGATTAGAGAATGCATTTGATGTATTCCATAATAATTTAATTCCAGTTCTTTCCATTTCTGAAGCGAAAATGTCAGTAATAACATCTAAGTTTGCATGGTACTCTTCTAAAGACCCGCCTTCAGGAGCAACATCTAAATCGTGGAATGCGAAATAAGGAACACCTAATTTTTCTAAGAACTCGAAATTAGCGTACGCTTTTTGACGAGCTTCTTCCATAGGATCAGTTGATTCCCAAGGACGAACCATAGTTTTCATACCGAATGGATCTTGACCTTTTGCACCGTCAGATGCAAAAGTATGCCAATAAGCAACTGCAAAACGCATCCACTCATTCATTGTTTTTCCTAAAACAACTTCTTCAGCGTTGTAATGTTTGAAAGCGAAAGGATTCTTTGAACCTTTACCTTCGTATTGAATTTTCTCTACTCCTGGAAAATAAGTCATAGTTAATAGCCTCCAATTTTAATTTATTTGAGTTTAAAAACAGCAACTCGTTATAAAATTACCGTCTTTCATTATAACACATCTTTATAACTTTGTCTACACAACTTACAAAGTTTTTTGATGTTTATCAAACTTTTTTGTCGAATTATATTTTAGCAATTAAATCTGCATCCATATCTAGTTCTTTAGCAAATGCATTAACGTCTCCACCTTTAGATGTTAACATTCTTGCAACACTTAATTTAGTTTCATCATCACGATAAGGTTTAACAGTTTCGATAGTACCATCTTCTGCGATATTTAACTTCGTGTATTTAATACCACGCAACTGGGTATGTCCACCTGAAATTGCTGAATCATGATAGAATAAATACCACTCACCCTCAATCTCACAAATAGAATGATGATTTGTCCATCCAACAACAGGTTCTAACACTACACCTTTATAAGTATAAGGTCCATAAACATTATCTGCCTCAGCATAACAAATGTTGTGAGTATCACCAGTAGAATATGATAAATAATATTTGTCGTTAAATTTGTGTACCCAAGGAGCTTCAAAGAAACGACGATCATTATTTTTTGCCTTCATTGGAGTTCCATCTGCATCTAACATATCGATATAACGTGGCGCGTGTTCAAATGAAACCATATCTTCATTCATTTTCGCAATCCAAGGACGTAGAGCAGGCTCATCACCTTGAGGTCCATCTGTACCAGGTTGATTAGCAGGAGCACCAGTTACAAACTCACCAGTTTGCCACTTTTCAAGTTGTCCACCCCATAATCCACCATTAAACATATAATACTCACCATCAGTATCAGCATAAACAGCAGGATCAATTGAAAACGAACCTTCGATATAATTTGGCTCAGGAATAAAAGGACCCTCTGGAGTATCACTCACTGCAGCACCAACACGGAAAATCCCATCTTTATCTTTAGCAGGGAAATATAAATAATATTTACCATTACGAGTATTCGCATCAGGAGCCCACATCTGCTCACTTGCCCAAGGAACATCCTTAATATGAAGAACTTGACCATGGTCCACTACCGGAGCACCAACATGATCCATAGAATACACATGATAATCCTCCATCCAGAAATGATCACCACTACCATCATCAGGATTCTCATTTCCTAAATCGTGCGACGGATAAATATAAATTTTACCGTTAAAAACATGCGCCGATGGATCAGCAGTATACATATTCTCAACAAGATATGTATCAAAATTATTATCTTTCATAACTTAAACCTCCAAAAATAAAATTACAAATGTATATTTTGCCATATGAGCCCATTTTACCACAATTAAAAGACTTTGTCCATACGATTTACAAAGAATATTATAGGCTATTTCATAAAGTACCATTCAATAAATTTTTTTTTGGATAAGTTTATCAAATCAACCAACTATATAAAACACGGCTCATAAAATAAAATTCAACACTTTAAAATCAAAACGAAATCATATTAAAAAGGGAGTACAGAATACCCCCCAGACTTTATTAACATAGACGTGCATTTTGATTTAATAAACGACTTTGTAATTCTTTAATATCCAACCTACTGATTACAACATCGCACTCACTTGCCAGTGCTGCAGCAGTTCCTGCTGCTTCTCCTGTTGCCATACAACAGGAGATCGCACGTATGCCGCTTTGCGCAACGTGCTCAGCACTAATACAACGCCCGCCAACTACGAGATTATCGACCCCGATTGGAATAAGAGCTTTAAAGGGAATTTGAAATAAAGTATTGTCTTTCGGTAAAGAATAAATATGTCCTTTATAACCGCGACCCTCAACCTTGCCATCACCGTCCATAAATGCGTCAGGACTTAACATATCATAAAATTTTGGATAAACAGCAATACAATCTTCAAATTCGCGAGTTGTAATCATATCCTCTATTTTTAATTGATATACTCCTTTTATCCGTCTACTATCTCTAAATGAAACTTCCGTAGCAATATTTGATAATTCGACCTTTTCAAAACCAAACATATTATCTCGAGCATACTCCACCATTTCTTTGATATAAGTACGACAATTTTGTTCAGCCTTTGTAATAGAAGTAATATCTGTTGCATCGATTCCATACTCACACGGATAATTTAAATATGACACTTGTCCACCTGGTGTAAGTCGCCCAAATGGTAAATCCTGTCTCTTGCACGTTAAACCTGTGGATCCAGCTCGATAATGTTCTTTATATTTTGCACCAACTTCATTTAACACATCGCGTCCGTCTTCAAGAAGTGAAGCTGAATCAACGCCTGCTACTCGAAATGATAGAGTTCCTGGTTGGCAAAGTCCGTCAGTTTCGCGACCAATTTCAAACTCAACTCCCGCGGCAAATGCTACATCGCCATCTCCTGTACAATCCACTATAGTTTTTGCGACTATTGCAAGTGGGCCTTGTTTTGTTTGTATTATAACCGCTTTGACAAGCTTATTTTCTACTACAACTTCATTCACAAACGAATGGAAAAGGACTTCAACATTGTGATCTTTCATAAATTGGTCGAGATATATCTTTAAATATTCACTTGAATATCGAAACGTCGTTCCTGGTCTTAAATCGTGACCGCGACCGTATCTTGCTTTGTAACCTTCTTCCATTTTTTCCCAAACTCCACCAGGTTTAAAATCGGTGTTTGCTAAAAAATAGTTACAACCTTCTACATAACTTTTTGTTATATTTCCACCGAGGAATCCTCCTTTTTCTAACAATAAAACCTTTTGACCTGTATACGATGCTCCAATTGCTGCTCCAATTCCTGCTGGACCTCCACCGACAACTAAAACGTCTACAACTCTGATAACTTCCGCTGTTTTTGGTGTTAAATTGATTTTCATTATGGATCCTCCTACATGTTATAATAAGCACAATTTTACAGCCATAAATTCCGTTTGTCAAGGGCTTTCTTTATTATGTATAATAATTCTTTAGTTTTTATAAGTCAGTGCTTAATTTTCGCTGGAAATAAATCGTGTTATGACTCGTTTTTATGTATTTTTTCCATGTATGTGGATAGACTTTAAATGTTTACTAAAATCATTGTGACATCGATAACAAAACGCTTACCAACAATAGGGTTGAAAAAATAAATCATTCGACTTTTTATCCCAATTGTCATAGATTGTTTTAGACGTTTTAATTAACTCAAAAGAATGTTATAATATAAACTCGAAAAGAATTATTTACGAGGAGGAAACAAGTGAACTTTCATTATGGTAGAAGGTTAGCATTTTTAAGAAATCAAGCTGAAATGACCCAAATCGATGTCGCAAAAAAACTCCATATTTCAAGAAGCTATCTTGCATCGCTTGAATCTGGTTTCTCAGTTCTCACAAATGACTGGGCACAAACGCTAGCAGAATTTTATAATGTAGACCCGAATTACTTAATCCCACACACACCAAATCCAAAGATAGATTTGTATTTAGAAGAAGCGTTCTCTATCCTTTTTTCGCAATATACCAATGAAACATTAGATACTTTTGAAAATCTAATAGACGTGCCAAAATCTTTAGAACAAGAACTTGGTTGGTATCTATTACTCGCGGTTGAAAGATATACACAAAATGAATTAAAAGAAGTGGCACTCATAAAAAAGAATTTTCTTTGTTTGTATCTTGATGGAAATTCAACTACAAATTTATCAAAAACATTACAAAAATACGTTTTACTTTTTCAATATACCGAAGCTATGATTTTAAGACAACATGAACTTTGCGAACATATTTTAGATAAATTCTTATTATTTGATTTAAACGCGACTGAACTATTTTTCTTGAGTAATAAATTACATTTTCATTATTATAAGCAAAGAAAATTTACAAGTGCATTTGAAGCAGGTTCAAACGCTATGAAGTCATCAAAAAATCTTAAAGAACCTATTTATCGTTTATTGTCTTTATGTATGCATGCAACTACTCATTTATATTTAAAAGAATTTTCTAAAGCTACTGTATTAAATGAAGATGCTATCGGCATTGCAAAACACAATAATTTACCTCACCAGTTATGGGGAATGTTAATAAATAGAGCATTTCTTTATCAAAAAAGAAAAGACTTTGAAAAAGCAATTGCAACTTATACTGATGCACTTAATCCTGACAAAATCCCGATTAGAAATTATCACTCCGTGAGTTTACTATTACTACAAAGATTATTCGGTTGTTATTTATTAATTAATGACCTAGAAAATATGGAAACTACACTTGAACAAATGAAATACCACCCATGTCCTGAATTCGAAGAGCATTGGTTTCTAGCTGCAGAGGCATTTATTTGTTTGTACCAAGGCGATCAAAAGAACCACTGGAAAAAACAACGTAAAGCAATTAAATTTTTCAAAAAAAGTCAAGCAATTGAATATGTTCAACAACTTGAATGGATTTATGGTACGATTGCAGATTACTATCATCGACATGGAAAATTCAAATTATCATCTGATTATTTAACAAAGCAATCTATCTTGCGTGAAGACTTTAGTTTATAATGAATGCTAAAACCCTCGGAGTAACTCCGGGGGTTTTGTTTTATAATTCTCGTCCATTAGTTGCTATAACATTTTTATACCAATAAAAAGATTTTTTTGGTGTTCTTTTTAAAGTACCGTTACCTTCATTGTCACGGTCAACATAAACAAATCCGTATCGTTTCTTCATTTCACCGGTTGAGTTACTTACTAGATCGATCGCGCTCCAAGATGTATACCCCATTAATTCTACTCCGTCAATATTTACAGCTTTAATCATTTCTTCTAAGTGTGTTCTTAAATATTCGATTCGGTAATCATCTTCAACATATCCTGATTCATCTGGTATATCTACTGCTCCGAAACCATTTTCGACAATAAATAAAGGTTTTTGATAACGATCATAGATTGCGTTGAGAGTAACTCTTAAACCAACAGGATCAACTGGCCATCCCCAATCACTAGCTTTTAAATATGGATTTTTTAATCCTGCATATGCATTACCTTCAGCTCCTTCAATATTATCAGGATCTGCTGCTGTTAATCGTGATGCATAGTATGAAAATGAAACAAAATCTACTGGATACTGTTGAAGAAGCTCTTTATCACCTGGTGCAAATGGTACTTCAAAACCTTGTCTTTCAAATTGTTTTAATGCGTAGTTTGGATAAGCACCGCGAGATTGAACATCAATGAAAAAATAATTGTAACGATCTGCTTCAAGAGCCTTCATTACATCCTCTGGTCGACATGAATAAGGATAAGTGTTTCCAGCAGCTAACATACAACCAATTTGAAAATTAGGATTAATTTCTTTAGCAAGTTTCGTTGCTGCTGCACTTGCAACAAGTTCGTGATGAATAGCTCGATACATTACTTCTTGTTTATTTTCTCCTTCTTCAAAATAAAGACCAGCACCATTAAAAGGTGCGTGTAAAATAATGTTAATTTCGTTGAAAGTTAGCCAGTATTTTACTTTATCCTTATATCTAGTGAAAACAGTTTTACAATAACGTAAATAATGATCTATCATTTCGCGAGATTTCCAACTACCAATAGTTTTGATTAATTGCATTGGTGCATCGAAATGGACTAAGGTAACAAGTGGCTCAATCCCGTATTTTGCACATTCGTCAAATACATTATCGTAAAATTGTAACCCTTGTTCATTCGGTTCTTGTTCATCACCGTTTGGATATATACGCGTCCATCCAAGCGATAATCGAAACACTTTAAACCCCATTTCTGCCATCAAAGCTATATCTTCTTTGTAGTTATGATAAAAATCGACTGCGATATGTCCTGGATAGAAATAATCTTTGTTATCGAAATCAAAATTTTTCATTAAACCGTGTCCGATTGCATCTCGATCTTTTCCATGTGGCATCATATCAACATTAGCAATTCCTCTTCCACCCTCACGATAAGCCCCTTCATATTGATTCGCTGCTGTTGCTGCTCCCCATAAAAAACCGGGATTTAAACCTTCTGTTATAATTTTTTCCATTTTTAAACCTCCACTTTTATACATAATATCAGTGTGGATGACTATTTTAAACTCATTCACTTATAATCTATTTTATCGTAAATTAGTATCGATGTAAAGAAAAAAACCTCGAATTTCATCGAGATTTTTATTGTTGGTTATTCCTTTACTCCACCAAGAGCAACTCCAGCTATAATGTATTTTGATAATAAAGCATATACGACGAATAAAGGTAAAACTGTTAGTGATAAACCTAGCCAAACTGCACCGAATTCTGTTCGATAAATATTTCCTTGTAATTGAGAAACCATAATTGGCATTGTCCACATTTGTTGACGGGAAAGTAAAACCATTGGTAAAAATAATTGATTCCAAGTTCCAACCATTATGAATATTGCTTGTGTTGCGATAGCAGGCTTCATAATTGGTAAAACAATGCGGTTGAAGGTTGCAAACTCACTTGATCCATCAATTCTTGCAGCTTCAACCATTTCAATTGATAATGTCGCTTGAAGATATTGTTTCATGAAAAATACTACACCAGGAGATGCAATTGCTGGTACAATTAACGGTAAGAAATTATTATTCCAACCAAGTTGCCATACAAATTGGAAAAATCCGATAACAGAAATAGTTCCTGGAATCATTAAAATTGTCATAACTAAACCGAAGAATAATTTTTTCCATTTCCAATCATAAGCAACTATTCCATAAGCAGTTAACGATGAGAAATAAACCGCTAAAATTGTAGCACCAACTGAAATAATTAGCGAGTTTTGAAATCCTACAAATGGGTTAAAAGATCCCAACATTAAATGACGCCAGTTATTTGCAAGTGATGATCCTGGAACTAAAGAAAGGGCTTGTTGTTGAATTTGCGGAGTACTTCTCGTAGCATTGACAAACATTATCAAAAACGGCAAAACAGATAAAATTGATAAAACTCCAAAAAAGATATAAAGGATGGTTTTGAATAATTTATTTTTCATTTACTAATTTCCTCCTTTATATGCTTTTAAAGCTTTTTTCTTCGCTTTTTGAAGTGCGATTGCTTCTTTATCTCTAAAAATAAAGAACAATCCTCCAGCGATAATCGAACACACAACAAATAAGATCATACTTGCTGCAGCAGCACGATTCCACATTCTTGCTCCACCGAAAGCCTGATTAAAAATAAAAACAGCAGTTGTAAGTGTAGCATTATCTGGACCGCTTCGATCCACTAGAAGCATTGGAATATCAAACATTTGCATCCCACCGATAAAACTTGTAACGAGAGTAAATAATACGATAGGTTTTAATTGTGGGAGTGTTACTTTAAAAAATATTTGTAAGCCGTTTGCGCCATCAATTGCAGCTGCTTCAAATAACGAAGGGTTTATTCCATTAATTCCAGCAATCATGATAATCATAGTTGAACCATACCACATCCAAAATTGAATAAAAGCGACAACACCGCGTGCAGTAGTTGGGTTTCTAAACCAATGAACTGGACCATCTATGAAGCCTAAACGATAAAATAAGTCATTTAATGGCCCAGTTGGGGCACCAAAAAATGAACTAAATAAAATTGCTATAGAAGCAGCTGTTATAATATTAGGCATGTAAAATAATGTTTTGAAAAAACCAGCTTTTTTTAAATTTAATTGTTTATTAGTAAACCAAGCGGCTAAAGCTGTTGCTAACACAATTTGAGGGAAAAAGTTTACTACCCATAGCAGAACAGTGTTTTGTAGTGACGTTCTAAATGTACTATTATTAAACATATCTATATAGTTTTGAAATGGATTATCAAGGATATTGATGCTCCCAGTTGCAACTCCTTGAAGATCTGAGAAACTTATAGATACTGTATAAAATATAGGATAGAGCGAGAAAATTAAAAAGGTAATTATAAAAGGTAATGTAAAGAGATATCCGTATTTTGAATAATTAATTCTACTTTTCATTAAGTAGATGCACCTCCTGGTGGTTAAAATAAATGCAAATGTAAATCGTTTTAAAAAAATAGTTGCCAGAGTTAAGCTAACTCTGGCCTCTACTTTAATTAATCAAAATTTACAGTGATATCTGTCATATCGTTAACCATTTGTTTAAAGTCACGAATAGCCTCATCACGAGATTTAACTCCAGTTGCATATAATTCTGACTGATCTAAGAACCAGTTATTGATTTCGATATCATACTCAGTTAATGCTGCACCTGTAGCATAAACAGCAGCTGGTGCGAATGTTGCAAACATATCTTGTCCACCTAATAAACCAATTTCTCCATCAGCGAGATCCATTACTACAGATGAAGCTACTACATCTTTTGTTAATCCATATTCATCAGCGAGACCTGCATTATATAAATCTTGTTCAAAGATTCCGTTTGCGAAACGGTACTGGAATCCAAATTGAGTAGCATCAAGTGTTAACCACTCTAAGAATGATCCTAATACACCATGTAATTCTTCAGGCGTGTTAGCATTTACCATAGTCCAAGTTCCACCCCAGAAGAATCCAGCTGGTGGTACCGCAACAGCCCAATCACCATAAGTGTTTCCAACATTTCCTGCCATTACGTGGTTAATTAACCATGCTGGTCCAAAGAATGAGAACACATCACGAGTTCCAGTTCCACCCATTGCACCAAACCAGTCTTCAGACCAAGCTCCACCATCGAGCATTAAATCTCCTTCATATAATGCACGGTGTAACTCCATCATTTCTAGACGAGCAGGGTCAATTACTAACTCACCATCAACAACCCAAGGAGAACCTGTTGTACGAATTGCTTGCCATAAATCTCCAGCACCAACTACTGCAGCATAACCTGAATCAGCTAATGTATGAGCAGCATCGATAAATGAAGACCATCCGTTTGCTCCTGTAATTTGAGAAATAGTTGCAGGATCATCTGTACCAAATACTGATTGAGCGATTGAACGACGGTAAATCATAGCTCCACCAGTTGATTGGAACGCTAAACCTACTACATCATTTCCACGACTACCAATCTCTACAGTAAATGGTGCAATTCCAGCATCAG
>JGI24703J35330_11748406_pt1 | contig 15523 bp, 15 predicted proteins | sample TergutNt197P1_FD_35330 | JGI IMG/M metagenome (IMG submission 35330) | reverse complement strand
AAAAACGGGTGCTTTTTAGGGTGGTTTTTCCGATAGCTCACACTTCCGAGCCAGTTCCAGCCGCCCATGCCGCGTCCCATACCGCGTCCGCCACATGTGCAGGCTCCACCACATGCTCCGCCGCTTCTGCCGCATGTGCATCCGCCCATGCCGCCGCCGAAATCGGGGAAACCGCCACAGCACGAGCTGCCCAGCGGGCAAGCGGGAGGTGCGCCAATATCTGTGATAAGTTTAACGCAGCCGTCGCAAATACCTGCGAGTACGCCTGTAAAACCGTTGCCTTCTGCTGTCAAGTCAGGACTAAAAAATTTTCAAGAAAATTTTATGCAGATGGATTAAAACCGTCTGCATATTTTAGTTTGACTTCTATTTTATTGGTTTTGTGGACAATTATCTTTTCTATGAGGGCATCAACAATTTCAAAATTTAGCTCGTGGTTTTGGGAGAATAAATCCCATGCCTCCTTTTTATTGTCGTCTGTGTTCGATAGGTTTGATAAGGCTAGTGTTTCCTTTTGAGAGGCAATTTCTTCCGCCGCTAAAGCTATTTCGGCATTAAGTCTATCTCTTTTTGAAAGATAAACCTCTTTGTCAATCTTGCCGTCTTTGTAGCTTTCATAGAGCTTACGTTTGCTAATTTCAAGTTGTTGTACGGCATCTTCTAGCTGTTTGCGCTCGTCATTACTTGATTGCGTGAGTTGTTTTTGTGCCTTGCTTTTTTTCAGAAACAAAGCGGCATGACTGCTTAACACTGATAGCACTACTTCTTTTATACCAACTTCTGCAACAGGTTCTATGATGCACTCTGGCGAATGATGAACCCTTGGAGTGCTACAATAAAAATGCGTTGGGTTGCCTACCTTTTGCAATGTATATCCGCAATGATGACAACGTAGCTTGCCTTTGAAAACATAAGGAATAATTACTTCCTGTGTGTTTCTACTCTTTATTTTCGGCAAGTTATTATTTACCCTTTCAAAAAGTTCACGGCTTATTATTGCAGGGTGGGCATCATATATTACCGTCCACTCTTCTTTGGGGTTAGGTATTTGTTTTTTACTCCCAGGATAGACTTGCCTAGTTTTGTTAGCAATAGCCGCCCCTGTATATGACTCATTCATCACAACTTCGCTAATGTCGCTACGCTTCCAAAAGCTGTTTGGTTTATTACCCCTCGTAGGTATATCTTGCTCGTTCAAAAGTCTTGCCACAACGGATGGGCGTTTTCCCTCTGATGTTAGCTGAAAGATATATCGCACAATTTCAGCTTGACTCTCGTTTATCGCAAGCCCATTTTTAGCCACCTTGCATTTTTCATAACCATAAGGCGGACGGCTTGCGGCAAACTTGCCGCCACGTTTTTTTGTGTCTAGCCCACTTTTGACTTTTACGGACAAATCTTTGCTGTAAAGGTCGTAAATAAGGGTTTTAAGGGCAACTTCGATAGTGGAGCTACTGTTGGCATTTGAACTATCGCTATCATAGTTATCGCCAATAGAGATAAACCTCACCCCTAAAAACGGAAACACCTGCTCTAAAAAATCACCAACCTCTATATAGCTACGTCCAAAGCGAGAAAAATCCTTAACGACAATGCACTGCACCTTGCCCCTGCGGACATCTTCGAGAAGTCGCTTTATGGCTGGTCTTTCAAAATTCGTGCCGCTGTATCCGTCGTCAAGATGCTCGACTACATTGTGCTTTGATAATACAGCATCGCTCGCCACATATTGCCTAAGTAACTCTCGTTGGTTGGAAATTGAGTTGCTCTCTTGGTTTGTGCCGTCATCAACAGAAATCCGCATATACAGGGCTACAGTCATTCTAACTCACCTCCATTTTTGCCAATTGGCTCATTAAGTCTTTGTAAACGTCCTTATGCCTAAACTCTACAGTAAGGTCATCTCGTGCTGATACTGTGATTTTGCTTATAAGGGCATTTAATATGTCTGAAGTTAGCTCGTTTGTGTTATCAAACTTTGTAGCAATATCAGTCCATTTTCCAACGTCAAGTTGCTCTTTTTCCTTTTGCTTGCTTGTTTGCAATTTTTCAAGACCATCTTCAAGCACTTCCTTTTCAGCTTTATATTTTGACTTTGCAAAGGCATATTCATCTTCTGCAATAACCCCATCGGCATAGCTGTTATATAAAGAAGCAATTCGCCCATCAATGCGGCTAAGACTTGCTCTAAGCTCTGCCATTTGAGATTTTTGCTCGTCTTGCTTTGCCTTATATGCAGTGCTGTTTTTGAGCTTTTGGGCAAGAGCAAGTAAATCCACTTGAATATCCAACTGGGACTTTACAATCTCCCAAACCACCTGCTTGAGTAGTTTTTCTCTAACGCATTTGCGGGTTTTGCATTTGCTGTTGCGTCCCTGCTCATAATTTTGACAATGATAATAATAAGCAACGGAGGGGTTTTTCTGGCGTGAACGCACATCTTTGTATCGCACAAGGTTAGCTCCGCAATCAGCACAAACCAAAATACCTCTAAAGATATTTTCGGTTTCATCTAAATGGGCAAAACTCCGCTTGCTGTGATATTCAGCTTTTGAGTTTTTTAATAACTCCTGCACCTTTTCAAAGGAAACTTGGTCAATAATGGCTTCGTGCATATCAGGCACATTTATCCATTCATCAGCCGTCGTTCTCATAACGGGCATACCGCTTGCAAGACTACGCTTGTGTTTGCCTTGTGAAACGCAACCAGTATACACGGGGTTGCTAAGTATACTTTTTACGCTTTGTTGTTGCCAAAGGCTGCTTGCAAATTTATCCGTTTTAACAATACCAAGTTGGTGTCGATAGTTACTAGGCGATGGTACGCCTTTGTTGTTTAACTGTCTTGCTATTTGTAAGTTGCTTGTGCTGTTAAGTTTCATAGCGAAAATATCAGCAATAACAGGAGCTACAGCAGGGTCTATAACTAGCTTACCCTTTTCGGTTTCAGACTTCATATAGCCATATGGGGCATGAGCACCAATAAAAACGCCTTGTTTTTGCCTTGCCAATGCCGATGAGGACACTTTTTTAGAAATATCTTTTGCATAAATATCATTCACAAGACTTTTAAGCGATAGCGTTAAACTTCCCTCTGTTGCAGGGTCTGCATTATCGTAATTATCCGTCATTGAGATAAACCGAACCCCTAAAAACGGAAAGATTTTCTCAAGATAATTGCCAACCTCAATGTAGTTACGCCCAAAACGGCTAAGGTCTTTTACTACAATGCAATTTATCTGCCCTGATTTTACAGCATCCATCATCTTGGCAAAGGATGGCCTGTTAAAATTCGTGCCAGTTTCGCCGTTGTCTATAAAAGTGTCAACCAATGTTAAATCGCCTTTTTGGGCGATAAACTCTTTCAGCATATGGATTTGATTTTCGATAGAGTCACCATCGGGTTTGCCACTGTTAAGGGTGGATAATCTGGCGTAAATAGCGGTTTTGTATGTTGTTTTGGAGGTCGCTTGTTTAGTGATGTTTTCGTTTAAAACCGTATCTTTTCTGCTTTTGCGTGGCATTACACGACCTCCTTATTCAACTGTGTGCTTACTAAATTTTTGGCTAGGTCAAAATTGTGCTGATATTTAAACTGTATATTGATGCAGTTTTTCTCACGCACCTTTATTCTTTCGACCAGGCTCACTAATGCCCCACGGGATAACTCCTTGATATTGGAGTGTTCTTTAAAATGCTCAATCCATTTGTGGCTATCACCTTGGTTGTTTAGCACGTCATCAAGCTCTTTTAATAAAAGCTCCAATGCTTGCTCTGCCTCTTTATGAAGTTTTGTAAAATCAAGTTTATAACGCTCATATTCGTCTTTGTCTATGATGTCGTCTTGCAAATCTTCATAAAGCCTTAGCTTGCGCATTTGATATTTTTCAATCTCCTGCTTTTTGGTGTCAATTCTACTGTCTAGCTTGACTACGGCTGACTGCATTTTTGGCATATCATGGTCGATGAACTTCAAAATACGCTCTAAGTCTACTATAGCCGCTATGTGAGCTTTAACAGAGTGGTAAACAGCATCTGTTAGGATTTTTTCGCTGATGTTATGAGGGGTGCAAGATTTGCTAACTTTACTTGTGGAGCAAACATAGTAGACATATTTCTTGTTGCCACTTGGCACAAGTTTACGAACCATGTTTTGCCCACAATCATTGCATTTGAGCAAACCAGAAAATAGATAAAGTTCATCATTGCCTGGAGCTATGCGTACATCTTGACTCAACAACTCCGCAACCAAAGTAAAATCTTTATGGCTGATTATTGCCTCGTGGGTATTTTCAACCCTTATCCAATCCTCCTTAGTTTTATTTATCCTGTTTTTAACCTTATGGCTTTTGCTAGTACGCTTGCCCTGTTCTAGCACCCCAAGATAAATTTCATTAACCAAAATACGCCCAATAGCCACAGCAGACCAAAGAGCTTTTGAGTTGCGTTTAAAAGAGTTAGAATAATCCATGCCATTTGCTCGTTTGTATTCATAAGGCGAGGCTATGCCCATCTCGTTTAGCCTATTAGCAATGCCTGCGTTGCTCATGCCATCTATACGCCATCTAAAAATATCACGCACAACATTTGCGGCAAACTCATCAACAATTAACTTGTTGTGATTATCAATACATTTAACATAGCCAAAAGTCGCAAACGCCCCGATAAAATCACCTTTCTTACGCTTGGTTGCTAGTTGACTTCGTATTTTTACAGAAATGTCAGCGGCATAGGCATCGTTAATAAGATTTTTAAACGGCAAGGAGATGTTATCGCCAGAGTTTTTGGCTACCAGCGAGTCATAATTATCCGTAACTGCAATAAACCTAATCCCTATATATGGGAATATTTGCTCAATATATCTGCCACTTTCAATCCAGTTACGCCCAAAGCGTGAAAGGTCTTTGACTAAAATACAGTCATATTCACCTCTTTTAACTTGCTCCATCATAGCAATGAAGCTAGGCCTGTTAAAGTCAACCCCGCTTACACCATCGTCCACAAACTCGCCGCAAATTTCTATCTGCGGGTTATTACTTGCGTATTCATATAACAACGCCCTTTGATTTGTAACGCTATCGCTTTCAGCCTTGTCGCCATCTTCACGGCTAAGGCGAATGTACAAACATGCTTTCCAATTATTTTTCATAGCAAAAACCCCTTTACAAAATGGTGGTTAGTTCGCCAATAAGTAAAGGGCTGTGTAACTTAGTCCTGTATGTAGAATAGCAGATTGTTCATCCACAGACGAGTCTGTCACAAAACAACCTGCCGCACCTATTAGCGTTTTATAAAGATGCCAGATAGCCCTCAAGTCTATCTTCCAAAGTGTCTGTTGTATCCGCAAAACTCACCATCACAGTAACCTTGCCGCATTTGTAGTGATAGGGGTCTTTTATCTGGTTTATAAAATCCGCTATCCTGTCTTTGATGGGTAAATCTTTATCTATTTTTACTGAACGAATATCCACGAGATTGATATTGTCTAGCATGACCTTATCCATATTTAATCCCCCTTACGTCAATGGGGAGCTATAGCCTAAAGCTCCTCTTTTATCAAAATATGTTGCTTAACTTGGCAAAGTTCTTATAAAAATCAAGCCTTGTACCAACTTGGGACAAGGCTTGATGCGACACTTAGCGAACATGATACTCCGCAGGCTTCATATATCTATAAAATTTTTCTACAATTTTCACATCGCTTGTAATGTGGCACTTTGGTAAAGCATGAACAACACGTCTGCGGTAAGAGCCTTTGAGGTTCACCCTTTGTGAAAAGCACAGCGGCATGGCCATTTGATGCAAGATGAAGATAAATTTGGCGTTCATCGCAAAGCATAACAACGCCGCATTTTGTAACCATGAGTGCAAGAATCAATATAACGTATATAAGGGGCGCGGCAAAAAATCATAGCAAGGGGGGCGATGCACATGGAAAAACGGCGCAGGGGCAGACCAAGCATCACGGAAAAGATTGCAGGTAGCCTTGCAGACAAATATAAGGAAGCTATGACGCAGGGGAGGAAATATCGCTCTCGCCGCTTTATTTCTGACATAGCATATGTATTTACAGCCGGACAAATTTTATTATCGGAAGCCGCTTCCGATATTGATGGTGTCGAATTGATTTGCTCCGAAGAATATCAATGCCGTAGCATTTTGAATCAATTGGGGCGTATGTATCGGCAAGATGGCTATTCCTGAACATGATGTTTTGGAAATCGCAAAAGAAGCCATAAAGGGTAAGAAAGACGGGCGCAGCGTTAAGGAAATCGAGCAGTATATCAAGCATGGGCGAAAGACAGGCGAGTGGTAAACTTTGCGTAATTTTACCTGTTCACAAAAAATAAACAGGACACCATATCGGCATCCTGCTTGCTTTTGTGGTATGCTATGCGTATACTAGTTCAGATAAAATAATTTCGTTGGCAACCTCTCTATCGGGTATCGTCCGAAGCCTGGTTGCCGCCGCTTCGTCTACTTCACGGCAAAGTGGATAAAGACGCTCTGACAGAAGAAGTTGACCATACAAAGCGGGTTTATGCTCTTTCAAATATGCATTGTGCATCATGTCATATTTGCCGAGCGGTGGGGCATCGGACGATTCGCTCAACCGAATATTTGGCAAGAGATAATCGCCAACTTGGGTATAGGATAATTCCACAGGCTTGTCCTTTCTGCGGTCATGCCGCGAATAGTAATGGCAAGAATATTTATGCCATCCGTTGGCGGTCATGGGGCAAAACCTGCCCCAAAACCACCCGCATAAACATCAGATTCGCCCCCTTTCGCTATTCACGAAATGGCGCAAACCGTTACTACAAGCGGGTTGGCCGCACTCGTGATATTGAAGTAGAAACTACCTCTTTATCAGAGTACATCTAACGTCTGGGCTGTAGCATAGCGATAAATACTCACTTCGGAGTTCAAGTTACCTTGGCGAATTATACGCCCAGCCCTTTGTTCCAAGTCAATTTTCTGAACGAGCTTGGTTTAACGGATTTGCTGTCGAAGCATGAGAGTTGCATTTATGGCACAACATGTTAGAATTAGAGTCTGCGCTGGAAATTTTGAAGTTATGCAAGGAGTTTATTGAATAAAGGGGGGGGAGCCAATGTCAGAAAAAAACAGTGTTTTGATAGTGGACGATGAGGCGATGAATATCACCGCATTATCGCATATATTAAAAAATGACTACACCATATATGTAGAAAAAGACGGCATAGGATGCATAGAAGCCGCAAAAGAGTTAAAGCCTGACCTTATTTTGCTGGATGTATTGATGCCTGCGATGAGTGGCTTCGAAGTAATAAATGAGCTTAAAAAGGACGAGACTACACATGACATACCCGTTATCTTTGTGACGGGGCTAAACAATGCCCAGGACGAAGAAATGGGCTTTTTGCGTGGCGCGGCGGATTATATAAACAAGCCGTTTAGTTCTGCCGTGGTAAAACTGCGGGTACACAACCATATGAAAATAATAAACCAAATGCGACTTATCCATCAGATAAGCATAACCGACGCGCTCACAGGCATAGGCAATCGCAGGTTTTTTTATTCACAGATGGAGCATGAATGGCAACGCAGTTTGAGACAACAAACGCCTCTTGGGTTTATGATGCTCGACATCGACAATTTCAAAGAATATAACGACAAGAACGGTCATTTGCAGGGTGATGCTGTACTAAAAAATGTGGCAGAAATAATAAAATCAAGTCTGACCAGAGCTATAGATATAGTGGCGCGCTGGGGTGGAGAAGAATTTGTTGTAATACTGCCCGACACACCGCTCGAAGGCACTAAGGCCGTAGCCGAAAGAATCCGCGAATCTGTAGAAAAATCAGGCTTGACTGTAAGCATAGGTGTAAACTGCACAATTCCCATGAAGGAAAACTGCACACAAGAAAATTTTGTATCTGATACGGACAAGGCTTTGTATCAGGCTAAGTCGGAAGGGCGCAATAGGGTAGTTTGCCACCGTGGTTGACCATGCTTTCGATAAATATAGCATAGCCCTTTGTGGGGTCTTGTACAAAAACATGGGTCACTGCACCTATTAATCTCCCGTTTTGCAAGATGGGGCTTCCGCTCATGCCTTGTACTATGCCGCCTGTTATTTCTAATAGCTCGGGGTCGGTGATTCTGATTACTATACCCTTTGTTGCGTCTTGGGCATTGTGGTTTATGCCTTCTATTTTGATTTCGTATTCTTTTACATATGTGCCGTTTACATTTGTCAAAATCGTTGCCGCGCCTTCTTGGATTTGGTCTCGGCGGGCTATGGGTACACGAGCATGTTCTACAAACTGCAAAGCCACCTCACCACAAAGCTCACCAAAAATCCCATACTCGCAGTTGGTATCTATTGTGCCAATCGTGTTGGTCGTGTCTACCTTGCCTTCGAGTTCTCCCGGCAAGCCGCGTATGCCACGGTTTACCGATACTACCTCGGATTGCATGATGCTGCCACTGCGTACACTTAGCAACATTTTTGTGTCAACATCCAAAATTCCATGACCCAGCGCACCAAAACCTCCTGTGGAGGGGTTAAAAAATGTAAGTGTGCCTATTCCCTTTGTGGAGTCCCTCACCCACGCACCTATGCGGCGTAGATTGTCGGTTGCAGAGACTTCCGGTTGAAGAGTTATTTTTAGTTCTTCGTCGTTTCTTCTCACCAAAAATGTGATTTCGCCCTCGGATGAGGCTACATATTCGCTCAAATCTTCTTTGTCATAAATCACGGTGTCATCGGCCTTTAAAATCAAATCACCCGGTTGCAAAACATTAAAAGAAGGCCTTAGCATTTCACCACATTCACCCGCAAAATCCCCTGTGCCAAGCACCATCACTCCGTCTGTGTTTATGCGAACGCCGATGGCAAGCCCAAGAGGCACCACCTCGACCTCAGGTAATACATCCAGAGTAATCCGCCGCAGTGGCAAACCAAACGCGCCTATGGTCATGTAAGCAGAGCCATGTCCACCTGTTTGGATTGTCATGGGCTGGTTTAGCCGCACGGCGATTCCGTCGTTTATGGGCGTATCGTTTACTTTGTAAACCGCCGCCGCCTCATGGAAGGTAGCATAAAGCGGCAGGCCGATGTTTACCCTATGTGTGCTAAACTCCGAAAGGCGTAATTCTGACGGAAAGCGGGCAAGATAAGTAAAACTCCCTGCCGCATACCCAAAAATTACGCAAAAAAATAAGATAGCAATGATTTTTAACTTGCGACGCAATTACATCGCCCCCTAAAAAGTAGTCATTGCTATCTTTGCCGAAATTAGTTTTTGTTATTCAAAGTAGAAACCAGCAACGCAATCCCAATCGCTAAAAACACAACACCTACAGTGTTTAATGCCAGCAGTTGCTCTGTATTCCTTTCGACCAAACGATAAAGCCTGTCGGCACGCGGTGCGTCCAAAAATAATTCTGCACCCGAAGTCACCTGCAATATAGAAAGATTTTCCAATCTCGTGATATAGGAAGAAAGCGCGAACGCAATACCTCCCGCAGCGGCAACCACCGCACCCGTAACAATACGTGCCGTAGTCGTAACCGACCCGCTGTTTTTTTCGGAAAGCATGGCGTACTCCGCAGGTGGCACAACACTTTTTGTTACGGCATCCAGGGCATGTTTCATCGCAGGCAAGCTGATAATCACCAATGTCGCAATCATCTCAGGCGCGATATACGTAGCATTATAAACCGCCGACCCCCACAAGCTACCGGGCAATCTATCCAGCCAAAAGAGATAGCCCGATAAAAAAACAGAAATAAATCTACCCAAAACTCCTGCAACAAAACCAATCTGTAGGCCCCATCGCATTCTGCGGAAGCATCCCGAAAGCCCAAGCGCACCAAATGCAATGGGATAATCCAAAAGAATGGAGCCGATATTGACGGAAACCAATCCCGTACTCATATTCAAAAGCCCCATTGTTACGCCACAAATCACACCCCATACAGGCCCGAACCAAAACCCTGCCAGTGTAATAAAAAACATACTAAACGGCGTAATACTGCCGCCCTGCGGCATCCTAAAGAGTGAAACCTGATTGAGCGCGAACGCTAATGCGATACATACCGCACACATCACCAGCATTTTTGTACGGCTCATGCCATTTACCATAGACATAAAAAAACCTCCTTGTGGTGGCGACCGTAGCCGCCTGATTAATCCGCAAGAAGGTTCTCGTTCGCTTTCCTTCGCCGACATTACTCGGAGCAGGTACAAAGGGTGAAATCTCAGCCGATGGGCGTTTAAACAAACGCCCACAAGCACCCCTAGCGGATTTTTAAAATAACACTATCAGAAAAATATCGGGCTGTCAAACCGCTTATTTACAAGCGGCTTTGAGTTCGTCTGTTTTGTCAGTTTTTTCCCAAGGCAAATCAATGTCTGTACGCCCAAAATGGCCGTATGCCGCTGTTTGCTTATAAATCGGGCGGCGCAGGTCAAAATGTTTGATAATCCCTGCGGGGCGCAGGTCAAACAGTTTGTTTACTACGTCGGATAGTTTTGTGTCGGCTACTTTGCCCGTGCCTTTTGTGTTGATGTATACCGAAACAGGACGCGCTACACCGATGGCATAAGCGAGTTGGACTTCGCAGTGGTCGGCGAGCTGTGCGGCAACGATGTTTTTGGCGATATAGCGAGCCATATATGCCGCAGAGCGGTCTACTTTTGTGGGGTCTTTGCCCGAGAACGCACCGCCGCCATGTGCGGCATAGCCGCCATATGTGTCTACGATGATTTTGCGTCCTGTGAGGCCTGCATCACCGACCGGTCCGCCTATTACAAAGCGGCCTGTGGGGTTGATGTAGTATTTTGTTGCATCAGAAAGAAGCTCGGCGGGTATGACCGGCTTGATGACGGTGTTCATTATGTCGGCGTGGATACGTTCGTTTGTAGCGTCTTCGGAGTGCTGGGTAGAAATTACAACGGCGGTTATACCTGTAGGCTTTCTGTTGTCATCATATGCTACGGTGACTTGTGCCTTTCCGTCGGGACGGAGGTATGGAATTGTGCCGTTTTTGCGGACTTCTGCAAGTTTGCGTGTGAGTGCATGTGATAATGCGATGGGTAGTGGCATCAGCTCGGGTGTTTCGTTACAGGCGTAGCCAAACATCATACCTTGGTCTCCCGCGCCTGTGTCTGAGTCGCCGCCGCCTTCACGGCTTTCGAGAGATTTGTCTACACCCATTGCAATGTCAGGTGACTGCCCATTGAGTGTAACGAGTACGGCACATGCATCCGCATCAAAGCCCATATCCGCGCCTGTATACCCAATTTCTCTAATCGCATCACGGGTGATTTTTTGGATGTCTGCATAGCAGTTTGTTGTAATTTCGCCCGCCACAAGCACCATGCCCGTGGTGGTTGCTACTTCGCAAGCAACACGCGCCGCAGGGTCTTTTTCCAAAATAGCATCCAGCACCGCGTCAGAAATTTGGTCGCACATTTTGTCGGGATGCCCCTCTGTTACTGATTCTGATGTAAATAAATGCATGATAAAACCTCCTTTTAAAATAAAAAAAACCCTCCGCAGGGTTTGTATTTTTACATCTTCCGAGTATGACCTCGGGGGAATTAGCACCATGGCCATGCCTGGTTGCCGGGTTTCGCAGGGCCCTGTTCCCTCCACCTCTCTTGATGTCGTATGAAATTGTACAAGCAAATAATATCATGATGTCGTAAGATGTCAAGTGGTTTTTAATCGCACATTCCCGGTGCAATGCATACAATGTACCAGCCCAGTCTGCCATGCGGAGTGATTACCTTGCTGTTTGATGCACAAATATCTGCTTTACTTTCGGGTACATTGTTCAGAAAGATATTAAATAATGAATCCCTCACCCTGTTTGAGTATTATGCACTGACGAGTATTCTTATTGGTAACAATATTCCATTTGATACGGCCTTTGCGTCCGGCACGAGGAAAAGCCCCGCGTCGCTACAGCTTACAGTTCATGTAAACCCATCGGTGACGCTGGTATCTGTAATAACCCTCGAGCCGGGGTCATCGGTGTTTTCTCCGAGTCCGTGAATCCTCGGTTTTATTTGCTTGGCACAATAGATTTTAATTGCGTCACGCAGGAACTCGGCGCAACCGGGCGCAATTTTTTCGTAATGTTCCTTGAAACGCTCATCTGAGGCGTACATTTCACCCATGCTTATGTGATATTCCTTTGTGTAGGCAGGGTAAAGATTGCTTGAAACCCTCAAATTTTTCATGGTCTGGCATGACTACTGTTCCTTTCATGGCGGCGATAGAGTTTGATACATTGTGTATCAAGGTGTCCAATCGCTGCTTTTTCAATTGAAGTTCTGCAAGGTGACTCAAAAATGCCTGGTTGCGGTCAAAGTCATGGGCAGACAGCAGTTTATTTATATCTTTAAGCGAAAAATCAAGCTCCCGATAAAAAAGAATCTGCTGCAAACGGTCAACTTCGTCCTGCCCATAAATTCTGTACCCCGATGAAGCAACTCGCGCCGGCTTTAACAAGTTAATTTCATCATAAAATCGCAAGGTACGCGGACTTACACCTGACATTTTTGAAAGTTTGTTACTGGAATATTCCATTTTTTTTCACCCCGGTCGCATCGTCAATACAAGTATAAACTATTACGTTGCGTCAAAGTCAACACTTGTTTTTTATCTTAAAGGAGTGTCCGAATCACGTTGGTGGGGGCGCGAACGCAACTTCCGCTCCGCCCCTTTAAACATATGGGTCGGAGCGGTTATGACCAAAACATCTACGTGTATGTGTAAGGTTAGGTATTACGGAGAGTGAAACCATGCTAACACACGAAAAAATACGCTCTGTCTGTTTAGCCCCTGTCAAGTGTTTTGTGAAAGATTGCGTGTTGACAACGTAAAACCCCTCATTTATTGTAACGCCAACACGTTTTTGAGGTACTGTCCTGTGTAAGAATTAGGGGTAGCCGCAACCTGCTCGGGTGTCCCTGTTGCCACAACGTAACCTCCTGCTTTGCCCCCTTCCGGCCCCATGTCGATGATATAGTCGGCACATTTCACCACATCAAGGTTATGCTCTACTACGATAACCGAATGGCCTTGTTCCACCAGCCGCTGTATAGATGCCAACAAGTTCTCAATGTCTGCGCAGTGGAGTCCTGTTGTCGGCTCGTCGAGGATATACATGTTATGACTGCCGCGTTTGATTTTACCTAATTCGTATGCCAACTTTACTCGCTGTGCTTCGCCGCCGGATAAAGTAGGTGCGCCCTGCCCAAGTGTCAGATAGCCTAACCCCAGCTCATTCATAATGCCTAGTTTGTGCTTGATGAGCCTCTCTGACCCAAAGAAATCCAAGGCTTCCGCAACCGTCATTGCCAATACTTCTGCGATGCTCTTGCCGTTATAACGGATTTCATGTCCATCGGCTGAAAATCTGCTCCCTTTGCATACGGGACAGATACTTTCAATGTCCGCCATGAATTGTAAATTGGTGATTAGCACACCGTCGCCGGCGCAGTGTTCGCATCGCACACCGTTTGCATGGGTGAGACTGAAATCAATGGCTGTGTAACCCCCTGAAACTGCTGTGGGTGTGGCGGCATCCTCTACAGTCATAGCAGTAGTGCTTGGGATGGTATATAACTCGTGCATCAGCTTCGGGCTAAGCTCCTGTGCGCGACGTATAGCCTCACGGTTTGGGTTTTCCCTGTGTCGTATCAATTCCATTTCGGCAACGATGGCGGCACTGAGTTGTAAAAAACGCTGTGCATACAAAGGGTCATTGATGAGGGTTATGTGCTTCTCGGCTTTCCACATCCAGTTATACAACCCGTCTATCTTGGAAGCAAAAGCTCTTGGCGCATCATCTTCACCGATTTTTCGCGTAGCTTCATACAATGCAACCAGTGCCTCGTCCTTGGAGAACACGAGTCTTCCGCTTCCGAGTAAGGCATGTTCATAGCCGCCGCGTAGCTCCTGCAAATCCTTCTTAAACTTGGATACTTCGCGCAACCCATGACAGCTAACATAGATGCCATCTTCATCCGCTAAAAAGCCGCGTTCTGTGGCGATGGAGCCATCCCGCACAATCAGTGTTATGCCGATGTCACTTTTTTTGCCAACCGTACCGTAAGCTAAACTCCCGAACAAAAGCATTGCAATAATATTTGGGTCTTTCTTTACGCGCTCCGCGAAATTATTAAGTGCTTGCATGTGCTTTTCATGTTGAGTCATTTCTTTGTTCATGTTGTTGCTCCTCTCTTATTTAAAAAACCAAATAAAAAACGCCCTATTTCTTTTTGGCAAATTCGGCAATTTTGTTTTTGCTCGAATCCCATTTGAAATAGGGCGTTTGATTATTTTGTTTTCAATTTTGCAATTTGCAATTTGGCTTTTGCCTGTGTTGCAAGTGTAAGGTATTATGCAAATGTTGGGCGGCTTTCGCCATCGTCGCATAGTGGTATCCTCCAAGGAAATAATGACTGTCATTCTAACATAGTCATCATATTCACGTCAACGACGGTTTTTTTGGAGTGTCCGAATCGTGTTGGTGGGGGCGAGAGCGAACGCAATCTTCCGCCCTCGCCCCCTTTTTACGTTGACTTTGACACAGCGCGAATGATATGATTTGTAGTAGGTGATTTGTGTTGTTAGAGGCGATTTTCTGAATATCGCATTGGAATATGTGAAGATTTTTTAGCCGTGATAATGCGCTACGCGGCGCACGCAACCGCTCACTGCAATCCCCCCCCCCTGCCAACGCACTTCGGCCACTCCCTTTTTTTGTGATGTATAAATACAAACGTCATTGTGTTGGAAAATACTGATTTGAAGTTAGGGAAAACAATGTGCCGTATTATGATGAAACTATAGGAAATACATTCGTATTTGATTCATAAAAGTTAAAATTAAAGGAGAGCGATATATTGAAAATGCAGAAGAAGCCTCCACAATATTCAAAACAAGCGGTGAAATTTTTGAACAAACAGGATATATCCACGAAGCTACGAATAAAAATAAGTATTGAAAAAATGCCTGCCGGAGATATTATTTCATATAAAGCAAATAAAAAATATTTCCGGCTTCGAATTGGAGATTATAGAATTTTGTTCAACTGGGTCACAGATGAACAAATATTTGTTGCCGTGATTGATGGCAGAGGTCAAGTGTATAAGAAAGGGGTTTAAGCATGGGCTTAGCGTTAGAAATCCAAAAATTATCAAGCAATTTGCCTGAAAGTAAACAAAAACTGGTTTTGGAAGTAATCAAGGGCTTTATGCACTTTGAAGAAGTAATGCTGTATGATGCAGAACTTATCGCCGCTGCCGAAGCAGACCTTGCGAACGGCGAAACCATTTCCCACGACGCAATAAATTGGGATTAAATGAATTCCTAGTCTTCCTGCTCAGATTTTTCGAAATTGAGGTTTGATCGTGAAAAAAGGGGCTGTCTCATTAAGCCCCAATAAAAAAGCGAGAGAAGTGTGAAGAAAATCACGCAACTCTCGTTTTTTGTTGTAAAATTAATTATGAGAAAAA
>JGI24703J35330_11748407_pt1 | contig 15563 bp, 15 predicted proteins | sample TergutNt197P1_FD_35330 | JGI IMG/M metagenome (IMG submission 35330) | reverse complement strand
TTGCAAGAGAAAGCATCGTAGGGGGTGAATAATGATGTATGTTATTAACTTAATAAAAGGCTTTGGTTGGATTGCTTTGCCACCTGTTATTGATCATTCTTAATTGATCATATTTAAAAGTTGGGGGAAAGGCGTGTTATTTTGCTAAGAAATTAGTGAAGTAGCACTTTTTATTTTGGGATAAAAACCAAAGGATCAAAATATGAAGTCACTTAGAACAGCACAATAACACTCAAAGAAATAAAATATTATATTCATAAAGCATTTTAAGGAAAGATAACGTTTTCTGATTGGCGCTTTCATTTATTTAAATGGCAATTAATTCAGTATAAAAATATGATTTTAGGTCAGAAAGTCGGGTCAACTGACTAAAAATGTCTCAATTGATTGTTGAAATATGCTTAAAAACCCTTTTGACCCTTCAAAACACCCTCCTTGACCCGACTTCGCATTCTTTTAGTCTAAACTATGTTACACTACTAGAGTAAAATATAGTGCCTTCAAAAATAAAAGTTCATAGGCTTAATTGAAGTTTAGAAGAAGCAAAAGAAGGTATGCAATTGGGAGGTGATTCAAGATGTATCTTACTTTACAGTCAAAATGATATCGTGATTGTTCATTAGTGGTGAGGTAAAATACAATTTGACAAAACTATTCAAATTATCTATCAGAAAGGGAGAGTGACATGAAGAAAAAATATTTACTAATCATTGCAACAGGGCTACTATTTATTGCTTCACTCGCAGGTGCTTATTTTCTCGGAAGCTCAGCAAGAGAACGACAATTAGTGTATGCCGTAAACAATGATGATGTACCACTAGCACAAGCGGTACAAATAGTGGAGCAAGGTAGTGACCAAATCGCAGTAGTCAACCTTGATCTAGGTGTAGAATTAGCGAATGGTGAACACATTTTTTACAGTGATCATGCCATTAGGCTTCCAACATCAAATTTTAGATTCACATCTTTAAATGAAGCAAGAGTGGGATTGGGAGAAAATCACTTTGGCGCTTTGATTGTTATTCCAAGTGACTTCTCAAAAAATGTGGAAAGCTTGAATGCAATCCCAACACAAATCATTTTAGAGTATGAAATTAGTCAGCTACTGAGTGGTGAGGAACAAAGAGATATTTTATACACAGTGCTACATTTTGGAGACAGTTTGAATACCGATTTGAGCTATATGTACCTCAGTAATATTTTAGCTGAATTCCATCAAGCTCAAGATGATAGTTTATTAGTTTTGCGAAATGATAAAAGAATTGCAGAAGCCATTAGGTCTATTCATTCAAATGATTTGCTTGAAATGATTCGTTTTCCAGAAGTAGCTCGTGATGAAAGTTGGATAGAAAGCCTTGATATTTTTAATTACATGGGTTTAAGCGAGCAGTTACTTCAAGAATTAGGAAATGACTACCAAGAAAAAGTCCAACTAAATAGTGAGCAACTCACGTTACTTACAGAACACGGAGAAACAGCGATTCGAGGAATAGACGAACTCGCTAGACGGGTCTATGATATCGACTTCCTTTATGATCTTAATAGAGATCGTATTTACTCAGAAGGAAGGCGAGCAGTATCTGATCGCTTAAACGATTTTAACTTAAATAACTTAGGTGCAAATCGTGATGGAATGGTGTCTGTAGTCGATCAAGCATCAACACAAGTGCAGTATATAGAAAGTCGTTTAAGACAAAGTATAGAACAACATTATCTTCATCTGACTAATATTCAGCTGATTCCAAGTACGCACCCCATTCTTCGTCTGTGGTGGCAAGAGGAAACTAATCAATATATTCTCGGAGGGAGTTTAGGAGATCATCAAGTAACTATTAATCCAATAAGCACCCCACTTAGTAATGATGAAAAAGATTCAAACTTACACTCTTTGCAAGAAATAATAGAGATGCTTTTAGAGAATTATGATCAACCAGTAAGTTATGTATTAGAGGCAGCTAATTATTTTATTACGGATGGCTTTGATACTGCTCATGATTTCTTAGTCAGTATTCAACAAGGGAATACGCCACTAGAAACCCATAGATGTTCAATTACTACTAATGGTGACGTTTCAGATATATCAGATGAGATGTTTGGATTATTTATTGCTGAAATGGAAGAACGATTAGATTCAGAAAATTTTAGGTTTGAAGCGTTCTACTTTGATGATAATGATGAGCCTCAATACTATGATGAGTTTTACTACGATGATGAACAGGAAGATGAAAGGAAAACAATTTTCACATTATTTTCAACTTATGAAAGTTATCTTGAAGATGTACGAAGCCGCTTAGATAATTTTGAATCGCTTGATGTTGCATCAGTACAAGATATCATTGATGAACAAATCATTCATTCGGTGGTTACTCGAAGCGGTGCTGTACAAGGTGAGGTTACTACTGGAAAAAAAGAAAGTACTGATCTACTACATACACATCAACAGCAGTTACGAGGGTTTGCACCAGTCTCAGATGATGGTTTTATAACACACGCAACGGGACAACTATTTTCTACCATGTCAGACATGTATGCTCATTTGCTTGAAAACAATCAAGCGCATATTGAGCAAAATAGAAACTTGCGTGATGAAACGATGGAAAACATCGACAATATAAGAGACACAGTGATAGAGGCTGAAATCGAATCACACCTTAGGGTAGAAGAAGGCTTGGAACATGCCCAAACACTTAATTCAACTTTAAGCGAGCAAAATCACAATATGTTAAATGATTTCGCTCAGCGACTACCGTTTACTCGACTAGGAACGGTAGAGTTTACAACTGCATATGAATTTATCGTAAGACCAATGCTATTACATCAGATAGGAGAATATATCACCGTCACAGGTAATGATATGAACGACTTAGCAACAACTATGACAAGCAATATCGTTGTTGGATTAGATCATATTGATTTGAACCAAGCATGGATTTGGCTCATACCACCTGTCGTAGTAGGAATGCTTATCTGTACAGTAGTTTTATGGCTATCAGAGCGCAATAAACGAAAGAAAGAAGATTTTTAAATGAAAACAAAGACCGTAAAATCGGATAAAAAGGAGAAATGAGAAATGGCACAAACAAGATTAAACTTAGATTACGAAGCAATGGAAGATTCAGCACAAGCATTAATTACAGAAGGGGATACTTTTGAAGATTGTATTGATAAGATGACAACAGAGATTGAAAATTTAGACAGCATTTGGGAAGCAAAAACTCGTGAAAAATATCAACAAAGATATCAAGAAGCGTTACCAACACTAAAGGATGTCCGTCAAATGATTCAAGATATGGCAGAGCAGATGCAAAAAATTGCTCAAAACTTCCGTGATGCAGACGAATCAATGAGAGATCAAATGTAAACTTAATATAATGGGGTCGTAACGCAACATCTTACGACCCTTTCTTCTAAAGTATCTGAATTTAAAGGATGATCACAATGACTAATGATGAAAGAGATACTGAACTGGAATACGAACAAGAAGATTCACAAAATAATGAATCAAGACGAGGCTCAGGTATTATTTTTGATTTTGAACGATTAGAACACAGGGGTGAAACACGAACTTCATTAACGGACTTATACGGCTACCCTGTTTTTTCGGAAACATTTAGCCAACAAGTCAGCCAGTTTCATGTGCGACAAAGAAGGGAGCTTGAACAGATGAGGAGGCAAGTGTTTTTGGGCGAGCCTGTCGCTGATTTAGATTTAATGGCGATCTTTGTATCCGTTATGGATGCAGAACCGCAAATGATCATTCAAGCAGAACCACCGCCAATTGCTACAAACGATTCACCTTTTCTAATGCTAGGATTTGCGGCATTTGGCATGGCTTTAGCGTGTATTTTATTTATTGTGCTGGGGAAAGTCAAAAGAAAAAGGAGTAGCCTATGAGACAAACGATAACGATTTCTATTATTGGAGCAAATTCATACGATATTCAAATTGACGATGAACAACGAATTAAGACGACCCTTCATGTAATGAAAGAAAACATTCAAGGAATAGCTTATTTTCTGGATGATATCGAAGTTCGTGAAACACGAAGCGGTAGAAAAATTGATATCAATCAAACTTATGAAGAAGCAAAGATTTATACAGGCTTTGAACTGATGGTCACATCTAGGAAGAGTTAATGTTATAACTTCATTCACTTTTAAAATCATCCATCACACGTTGTGGTTTTAAAAGTGAATGAAAAAAAGAAAAAGGAAAATGAATGTCTATGAAAAAGATAAGGAAAACATTAAAAAATAAAGATAAGCAACAGCAAGAAATCATCAATCAGGGGGAAGCTCAGTACATAGAGGCTATTAAGAAATCAATGTTAGTATGTCAAACACCTTTTGATTTACAAAAATTAACAATACGGATTTCTGCATTTTTGCCTATGACTTATGAGGAAGCACTAGAAGAAGTCATCTTTACTTATCAGCTAAATGGTATGAAGTCGGTACGTGATTTGAAAAGCGAGGAAAAAATCAGACAATACCAATTTTTAATTAATTTCAAAAAACTATTTGAAATATGGAAAAGCTATGATTTTCCTCTAACAGAAGATAATATTTTTTACGATGAAAACTATTTGCCTTATATCAAATTCAGAGATTTACCTTCATCAAATGAAACAAAAAAAGTCAGTGAATTTCTAAACGCATACCAAATATTTATCGGAGGTATCTTAGGGCAAAAATATACGATTAGCCAACTGCAAGAAAGTGGGTTAGAAATTCTTAAAACAGAACCTTTATTTACTGAATTTTATGAAGTTACTAGCCATGAATCATTAGTAGTAATTTTGCGTCAAAGAAAAGCTGTTTATGAACAGAGACAGCATACGACAAAACAATCAGTGTCTAAGACAAGCTATCGTTTTAAATCGATTTTAGCCATTGTTGCACCCATTTTACTAATGGTAACGCTAGGTGGCTTGATTTATAGCAACGTAAGAACTATCCCTCATCAAGAACAGATCATCACAGCTAATGAAGCCTATGTAAGGCGAGACTTTGTCGGTGTGATTGATAGTTTAGAGCAAGTAGCTATCACCGATATGAGCATCAACACCAAATACATTTTAGCCGTCTCCTATGCCCGTAGTGAACACCTAAGCCATGATGAGATATCAAGACTAGTCAACCGCTTATCCGTACAAAGTAATGAGCGAGAACTGGCATATTGGATTTATCTTGGACGATTGGATGTAGAACACGCACAGGACTTAGCGATGGCACTTTCAGACAACCAGTTGCTGATGTATGCGTATATGAGAGAGCTTAATTTATTAGAAAATGACACGACACTTTCAGGTGGTGAAAGGCAAAGTCGTATCAGTGCATTAGAATCAAACATTAGAAGTTTAGGGGATAGGTATATGATTGAGGAAATAAATGATGCTGATGGCGAACCAGATGAGAATATCGAAGAAGAACAAACGGAGCCACCTGTTGAAAATGATCAAGATGAAGATGTTCAGGAGAATGACGAATGATAACGACACGTAACTATGAACGAGAAAAAGCATTTTGGATTTCAGGGAAAAAAGACACATTGTACACAGATCTTTATTTACCAATGGAGAGCTTAGAGATTTACGTTGAAGGAGAACAGTTAGTTTGTTCAGGGATAGAAAGTGTACTTTTGAATGAAAAGCCTGTTTGTGAAAAAGCGTTTATTATCTCAAAGGGGGATAGCTTGCAGTTTGCTGGTTACACACTAACTTTCTACGAAACACGGTTGGAATTAACTGGGAATTTAGGAGCTTGTGAAAGCAGATTGGTTGAAACATCGGGAGAAGCTGAGCGGTTTATGGACTACCCCTACTATAAACGTTCACCTCGAATTATCTATCGTTTAAAAGGTAAAAAGATAGAAATTAAAGCACCTCCACCGAAGCCTGAACTATCAAAAGGCAGTATTTTTCAAGTAATCCTTCCTACGCTTAGTACTGCTGCCTTTACTGTGGGTATGGGTATCTTCTTAGGACGTGGACCCATGATCTACATGAGTGTAGGAATGACTGCGATCACCACCCTCTTTAATATTAAAAAGTTAAGACAAGAGATTAAGAAAAATAAAAATAAAGTTGCACTTAGGCAAGAGATGTATGAAGCCTATTTGTTGCGGACAAGGAAAGAAATTCGCAAAGAACGATACAACGAGCGTGAAGCATTAGACTATCAAAATCCAACACCTCAAATCCTAGAAAAGATGATTTTAAAAGATAGCAGTAGATTGTATGAAAGAACCTTACTTGACGATGATTTCTTACAAGTAAACTTAGGCTATTATCGTGGCAAATCAAAAATCGAGGTCGTATTCTCCAAAGATGAAATGAACCTAGAAAAAGATGAGTTGACTGAAATTGCCCAAGAAATCCCTAAGGAATATGGGAAGATTGATCAAATTCCAGTGACAGTAGACTTAAAACGAGCGCACCTAGGAATCGTCGGAAGTAAGGCTAATATTCATGAACAATTGAAATACCTCTTTCAACAGCTTACTTTCTTTCAAAGCTACCATGACTTGCAGCTGATACTTTTGCATGATGAACATTATCGTGACACCTTCTCTTATGCAAGGTGGTATCCTCACTTAAAAATCCAGGCATTGAATGTGAGTGGTGTGATTTGTAACGAACAAGCCAGAGATCAAATTTTAGGAAGTGTCCAACAAATCATCAAAGAGCGTAAGCAGAAACTTGAGGAAGAAAAGCAAGAAACACGTTTTGCACCACACTTTTTATTTATCATTGATGAGCCAAAGTTGATTTTAAATCATGCGATCATGGAATACTTGCAAGCCAAAGGTCAAAATTTAGGTTTCAGTATCATCTATACAACGGATCAACAAGCTAACTTACCTGAAAATATCCAGACCATTTGTTTACTAGAAAATGCAGAAGATGGTCGGTTGTTGTTAAATGAAGGTATTCGTGAAAATCGTTCTTTTAACAATGTAAGGATAGATGAAATTGATTTAGAAAGAACCTCCAGAAGTTTAAGTGCCATTATCCATGAGCAAGGTGTGAGTAGCAAAATTCCCGAAGCTATCACCTTCTTTGAGATGTATCAAATCGAGCATCCTCATGAACTACAAGTTAAACAGCGTTGGAAAACAAGCCAATCTCATAAAACCTTAGCAGTGCCTTTAGGGGTTAGGGCAAAAGATGACTATGTAGATTTAAACTTGCACGAAAAAGCACACGGGCCGCATGGGCTTGTAGCGGGAACAACAGGTTCAGGAAAATCTGAAATTGTCCAATCTTACATTCTTTCTTTAGCCGCTAACTTCCATCCCCATGAAGTTGGATTTTTGTTGATTGACTACAAGGGGGGCGGAATGGCTAACCTCTTTGCGAAGCTCCCTCATCTTCTAGGTAGCATCACAAACCTTGATAAAGCGGAGAGTATGCGTGCGATGGCATCCATTAAAAGTGAACTCGCTAGGCGGCAACATATATTTAGCATTCACGATGTGAATCACATCAATGGTTACAACAAACTCTTTAAACTTGGCAAAGTAAAAGAGCCATTACCACACTTATTTTTAGTCTCAGATGAGTTTGCTGAACTCAAAAAAGAGCAACCAGACTTTATGAGCGAGCTTGTTTCAGCAGCAAGAATTGGTCGTTCATTAGGCATTCATTTAATCCTTGCAACCCAAAAACCAAGCGGTGTCGTGGACGATCAAATTTGGACGAATAGTAAATTTAAACTTTGTCTAAAAGTTCAAAATGCGGCGGACAGTAGAGAGATGTTGAAAACACCAGATGCGGCGAACATTACGCAGCCCGGTCGCTCTTATTTACAAGTAGGCAACAACGAAATCTACGAGCTTTTTCAATCAGCATGGAGCGGTGCGACTTACGGAGGAAAGCAGACTGAGGAAGAAAAAGAAGATGACCGTGTTTACTTGATTAACGAGCTAGGTCAGGGGGAACTAATTAACCAAGATTTAGGTGGAACAATAGAAAGTAACCAAATCAAAGCGACCCAGTTGGATGTGGTCGTCTCTCATTTAGCAGAAGTTTATGAACAAGAGCAAGCAATTCCAGTTAAGAAACCTTGGCTACCAAGTTTAGCTAGTCCGATGGCATCTCCTTATACTAAAAATGTGGTTGATAGCGCAACTTTTGAAAAAGGAGATTACACATTAGGTGTAGGAATGATCGATATTCCAGAGGAGCAAGTTCAAGAAGAATACACGCTTGATTTGGTGAAAAATGGTCACTTACTTTATATGGCATCTAGTGGTTATGGAAAATCCATGTTATTAAGTAACATTATCCTAGGTCTAGCCATGAAGAATGCGGTCAAAAATTTGAACATGTATATTTTAGATTTAGGCAACAGTGCTTTAATTCCATTAAGAGGCTTACCTCATGTAGCAGATTACATGGGCTTGGACGATGATGAGAAAGTAGACAAGTTTCAAAAGCTCATTTTAGATGAAATCACCACCAGAAAACGACTACTTGCACAGGCGATGACACAGAACTTCTATGTTTATAATGAGAGCCAAGACAAACCATTAAAAGCCATTGTAATTTCAGTAGATAACTATGATGTGGTCAGTGAGTTAGGTGATAAGATGATTGGCTTTTTACAAAAGGTTTCTCGTGATGGCGCAGGATTGGGGATTTATTTACTTGTAACCCTAACACGAGAAAACGTTATGCGGGGAGTTACAAAAGGAAACTTTAAAGAAAGAATTGCAGGTTTTAACTTCGTTGAAGGTGAAAACAGCGGTTTGATTGGACGTAGCCAGTTAACACTTCCAGAAGATAAAAAAGGACGAGCCTTAGTGAAGCGAGACCAAGTGAATGTGATGCAAATTTATACACCTGTTACCTATGAAAATGAAATCTCTTATAATGCTAAACTACAAGCATTAGTTAAAGAAATCAGCGATGCAAGTAGTGAAGAAAAGGCAAAAAGCATCCCAACCTTACCAGACACATTATACTACTCAATGCTTCCGAGCTATCCAAATTATGAACATAGCCTGACAAAACTACCTGTTGGTATTGATGTCGTTGATTTAGAAGTGAAATACTTAGATGTCCAAAAAGAACCAGCGCTCATTATTGGGGGAAGCGGTATGGGGCGTACCAATATGTTAAAAAATGCACTACATCACCTATTAGGACAAAAGATTTATTTATTTGATAATAAAAGTGGTGACTTATTCAGCTATAGTAATCAGGAGCATCTTTCTTATTCAGGAAGTGCAGATTCTGCGCTTGAATTATTGGAGAAACTGAAAGCTGACATTGCCAAGCGAATTGCAGATTATGAAGAAAACAACGATAATGACTTAACATTAAAGGCATATGGTCAAACATTAGAGCCAGTTTTTATCTTAATTGATATTGTACAGGAACTAAACGAAGCCCTTGAAAAGCTTGAACATATTGATGTACTTGCCGAAGCTGTTTCTTGTGGCATGTATATCATCACAACAGCTGATGCGAAAATACGAGCGAGAAAAGAAGCGCTTTTAATACAGCTCCTTGAAAGCAAACATGGCTTAGTTGTTGGCAATCTAAAAGACCAAGGAGTCTTCTCATCAAGTGGTATTAGAGAAGAAAATCGTAAAATTGATTTAGGTTATTATCATATTAGAGGAGAAAATCAGAAGGTTAAACTAATTGAACATTCGAGTTAGGAGGAACAAAAGGCGATGAATTCTAGAGAATATAGACTTAATTTATGGAAAGAATTTATGGAACAAACTGAGTATATCCCAGAGCGGTTATATGAGGCAATGGGCATGATTGCAGGGATTTATGTGGACGATACAAGTTTTTTATTTAAAGTATATGAAGCCTTTATGGAACATGAACGCTTTCTGGAAGATGAAGAAAATGAAGTGATCTATGAGCGTGATGGGGGTGACTATATTCTGAAGTTTGAGGGTAAGGAATGTGTGTTTGACAAGGCAGAATTTAAAAAGATGCTAGTTAGTATGCTGGATTTACTTGAAGATACATTACCACTTGGAACCGTTGTTGATTTGAGGAGAGATGCGTATAAAGATGTGGTTGAGTTAGATGATGTGGAAGAAATTAGAATGGTAGTAACCTACCGTTTCTTAGGGGATATAGAGCAAGGATACTACTTCCCTTATGCAGGAGTTGTATATCCAACAGGGATGCTGGGTCAAGCAGAAGTTCTATATTTTACACGACCACTGGTAGAAAATATTGTTCGAGAAGGATACCGTGATGAAAAGGAGAATGCTTATGTTTACTTGATGAAGCGAGAGATGATCATTGAAAAAGGGGCAAACACTTATGGATACGCCACACCAGAAGAAATTGCATCATTCAATCAACAAGTGAAAGGGGAGCATTTAGATGGCGGATAGACTAAGAGTAGAAGATGAGCGCATCTTGGAACAAGCATCAAGACTAGAACAGGCAATCGCAGCGTATCGCGAATTAGGAGAAAACCCTTTAGAAGAATCTTTAGGGGATTTAGATAGTATGTATTCAAGCTTTACGGAAAGGATTAGTAGGATGCTTCGGACTATAACTAATGCGAACTCAGACTTTTTGGAAAACATTGAAAGCATTAAAGATACAACAGATCAGATAGCAACAAACTTACGTGAGGTAGATACAGAAATTGTTAATAGCATGGGAGGGTCATAATAATGAGTATAACATCAGGAAGTAGAGCAAGGAGAACTGTTAACGGGTATCGAAATCGTATGGATAGAATTATGAGTGAAATTGAGCGAAATGCTCGTGAGATGCGCTTCGATTATAACAATCGGAGAGATGAGATGGATGACATTCTTGAAGGTGTGAGGAATGACTTCCATAATGTGTTGGACGTTATTAATGTTCAACAATTCGAGGATGCTTGATACGCTTGCTTGATATAAGACACACAAATTGAGTGAGGTGAAAAAATGAGGCAAAGAATAACAGATATTAGAATAAATTACTCTGCATTAGAAAGTGTTAGGATTCAAATTGATATTTATCATGATGCGATTGATGAAGTGGAAACATCAATGTTAGAATTAGAAGATTTGTTGCAGGAACAGGAATCAGAAGCGATTACAGAATTGATTAACCAGATGGAGAGTGTTAAAATAACAATGACTAGAAAGAAGGCGGCTTTACAAGATGCGAGTTCGATTATTAACGAATATATAACACGGATGAGTGCACTAGTAGCGGAGACAAGCTCAGTGCAAATGGTGCGTGTGGACGAGGATCAAGTAAATAGGCGACTTAATAACATGAGAGGCGTGATTGATAGATCACTAAGAGGTTTAATCCATAACTTAGTACACACGCCAACGAGTCTTCCACCAGCAAACTTTGATTCGGATATACGAGAACAAAGACGACGAGCAATGGAGCGTAACTTTAATACACTAGATAGATTGCGTACTGCCACAATAATTCCAGCCTTGAACCGTATGCTAAATCGTATTCAAGATATAGCTGATATTCGTACAAGCAGATTGAGACCTTTTCAGGAGTTAGATCGGGAGTTTAGGGATCGAGCGCATGACCATTATCGAACGCATACTGATTGGGTAACAAGGCGAAGAAACTGGTGGATTCAGCTGATAGGTGTAGCTGAAGGTCTACTTAGAGCTTTTGCAGTAGCAGCAACAATAGCCTTTGTCATAGCGATGTTACCTAAGCTAGCAGTCGCAGGTGTCATTCTTGTTTTAGTAGTAGGTGTTGCAGTTATGGCAGATCGTCCAAGAGAATATGTTCCTGAGTGGCTTCATGGAGTTGCAGATGTAGCTGATGGAGTGGCGCATTTAGCTAGAGATACAGTGAGATACGGACCACAAGTGATAGTCGATGCAGTCACGGATGGAGTTATGGATCAATTTCAAACTAATGAAAGTGTTGCATCACTTGTAGGCTCCGTGGCTGGTGGATTTGCAGGTGGTTGGGCAGGTTCTAAGGTAAATGTACGATTTAATGTAGGGAGTAGGCATATAGGAGATATAGCCAATCCATTAGATGTCATTACAGGCAATGTAGGAAATAGCGGTGGAGTGGGTATTCTTGGTCGTGCTAGGAGCATTCCTATAAATGTTCCTGTAGTCGGTGTCTATACTGGTGTAGGTGCAGTAAATGTTCCAGCTGCGGCAACTGGAGCTATACCAGGAATCATGTTTAGTATGGGTGGTGGCTCTAGCTCAAGTGGAAGCGGTGGAAGCTCAAGTGCGAGTGATGCCAGATTTCCAAAGTCTGACAATGATTTCAGTGAGATATTCGGTGTAAATAGGAAAACATTCCATAATCAAATAAAGCCAGATGTCTTGAGAGATGTAAGAGCTGATGAAGGATTAAGAAGATGGTTAAGAAGATACGGAACAAATCCTGATATTGGAGTGAATCCTGATGGCTTTATTGTATTAAGGAGTACATCTGGATCGACTAGGGGTACAACAATAGTGACCGATCTGAGAATAGAATGGTTTATTAATTAATAGGAGGTTATTATGGCGTTTAATTTAGAAGTCTTAGTTGTTGGTCAAGAAAATAAATCAGACTTGATTAATGACACAAAAATACAAGTTATTACTGAATCAGAAGAAGATATTTTGCATGAATCTGACAGGGAACTTTTAAAAGAAGAGTTTATATACAATATAAAAGGAGTGTGGCATACATTAGGTATTGATAATGATGGGTTACTTGGAACACAAGGTTTATTGGAAACAAATTTTGATAAACCAATTAATCAAAACCATTATGAATGGCTAAAAAATCAAGATTGTTTAGAGAATATTACGCCTATAGAAGTACATGAAGATTATTTAGATGACATGAGAACATTATTATCGATTCTAATTGAGCTATCGCCGGTTAAAATGATTTTGTTATTAGCAAGATATCAAGGTGGTGACACCGAAATAATCCAAGGACCGATTCCATTTGATTTATATATGGAAATGCTACAAGAACAAAAAATTCCATTCAATGTTTACAGCTTAATAAAAGGGTAAGTGTAAATGTTATTGAAGAACATGAAGCTAACGAGGAAGTAGAATCGGAAATAGTCCCTATCAGGTAGATAGATCACTATTCAATCATCGGCTGATAATACTTGGCATTTGAGGCAATGAGGAAGACATTTTGCAGTAGTAGGTTTCGCTCACCTTGCAAAACATTGTTATAAATGGTTTAGACATGAACAGCACAGGTGGTGGAATTTCCTTACAAAACAACTCAAACTTTACTATGGAAGGCGGTTTAGTCACAGAGAATAGTGCTAGCTCAATTGGTGGTGGCGTTGGTATAAACAACTTATCATATTTCAACAAGAAACACTACAAAAAATTTATTTAATTTTTCAAAAATTATCAACAGGATACAAAAATTGGGTTAGGATTACACAATTGCTTCCTCGACCTTTTTAAAGATTATAGAAAAATCACTAAACTAGGTTTTTGAACTTAGTGTAGTGATTTTATTTTTTTGCTCAAAAAAATCACCCAATTTTTCTTGATGTTACACTCCTCTATCACTACAACAACCAAGAAAATTAACATTTCCCCTCTTTAATTAAAATAACAGACACATTCCGACATAAAAATTATAGAGAATTTGATATTCTATTGAAGTAAAATATTGAATCAGAGCGGAATATGATACACAAAAGTTGAGATATTAAAAAGATTGAGCATGACAAAGCACGTATTTAAAGTTTAAGATAAGCAATTAATGAATGAATTTCTAAAAATTTTAAGTTGTAAGTGATCGGAATTTTTTTTAACAACTGAGGAATGAAACCAATTTCTCCTCTTTCTCATACAAGCCAATTTATTGAGCGTGAATCTGATTTAATGATTCATGCTTTTTATTTTGCCTTAATTGCAAACGGTTTACTAAGTTAATTATTTATAAATCTTCCCAAATCGCCTTTCAGTGTTGGGTTATTAGGTGAGGGGGTATTAATCCCTGAAACTTGAAAGGAGGTGAGGAGTATGAAGATATCTGATTTTGAAGCCATTATTGAAAAGCAATTTGACACGATGGTTAAAAAAGTGATCAGTGACACAGCAAAAAATTATCGCAAGCAGAAAGCTAGACGTGAGAAACATGAGTTTTTACTTTCTGATGTAGCAGAATTGGAATCACTTGGTACACGAGATGAATACGGGTGGGATTCTATCGAGATTGAAGTTGTTGGCTTAGAGAAAGTGAAGCTCTACAATGAAGATTTGATTGATGCGTTAACAAAGCTTTCCAAAAGGAAGCGAAACATTGTGCTTATGTTTTACTTTTTAGAAATGTCAGATTCAGAAATCAGCAAGATTCTTAACATCAGCCGAAGAACATCTTTAGGAAATAGAAAAGATGCTTTGAAAGCAATGAAACAAACTTTAAGCTACAAGGAGGAATCATAGATGGAATCTAGTAAAAATGATCAACTTGCTTTCACAGTCATATCAGCAGCTAGTGATGAGGATTTACAAGCCATTGAAGCGATTTTAAAGCATTATGACAGATATATCTCTAAATGTTGTTTGAAAGCCTTGTACGATGAGCACGGCATGATGTGTGTTGCAACAGATGCAGAGTTAAAAGGGCTTATTCAATCTGCTCTTATCCGCATGATATTGAAATTTGAAATCATCATTAAATAGTAACTGATATTGCTACTAGCCTAATGGTTGAAAATGATCTTTGAAAACCGAATACTCAACAATCTACCAAAACGTTAGCTATATGTCGAGCCGTAAAATAGCGAAGCCATGACCTTATTCTGTATAAGCGAGCCACATTTGACCTATGTTTTACACATGACTGTGGAAAAGTCATCTGCCACGACACATATAGTCCATAATGATACTCCCGTCCAATCTAATGTCCAAGCGTTGGAAACATCGCAGACGGACATCAGGGGCGGTCACAAGAGAACCTTGCGAGGGTGAAACTCCCGTGGGCAAATCCATTGCCGATTGATTGTTGAGAATTAAAATTTTGAATAAGGAGAGGGTTGAAAATGGTTGTTGCATGTCTGATTGGCATTGTGATGATTCTCGTAGTTGCTTTCGTGTATAGTTGTTTATTCGTTTCCAAGAAAGCAGAGCGTGAATATGAGCAGCTGAAAAGAAATCCTCAAAGAAATGAACAATTCAGAACAGGAGAAAGGGTGAAAAAATAATGCAAACAGTAACAAAAAAAGATTTAATGGAGCTTGAAAACTATGGTGAATATGAAGCGAAAAGAATCATACAAGAAGCTAAGTCAATAATGGTTGGGCGTGACTTTGAGTTTTATGCCAACCCTAAACTTGGGAGAGTTCCAGCCTATGTTGTTAAAGAAATTATAGGATTTAATCCTTTTGAAAAATAAGGAGCATAATCGCAAGGTTGTGAGAGTAATTTAAGTTTAAATTGGCATAGTAATCTTGCTTTATTTATCACGAGAAATCTGGTATAATTAAAAGTAGATTACTATAGCCAACTTAATCCCCTCTTTCAATGATTGAGGAGGAAATTAAATGGCTAAAATAGCAAACGTCTACAAAGACAAAGATACAAAAAAATGGTTTTACAAAAAAAGAGCA
>JGI24703J35330_11748408_pt1 | contig 15627 bp, 10 predicted proteins | sample TergutNt197P1_FD_35330 | JGI IMG/M metagenome (IMG submission 35330) | reverse complement strand
TAACCATCATATCCCCAACACCAACAAGCCCTCTAAGCACAAGCAGGGCATCGCCTATGTCGAGAACATCGTTTTCGTTAAAATCATGAGTAGTCACGCAAGCCGAGTTTTCAAGTCCGACTAAAGCCCGCAATACTGCGAGTGCATCGGCTATGTCGGCGTACTCCTGCTCGGTGTTTTCGGCGAATGCTCCAATCGCAAATGATAGTAGCATAGTCGCCGTTAATAGAATTGCTGTAAGTTTTTTCATAACCGTACCCTCCTTATATTTCACTGTATGTTTAATGTATATTTGTTGCTAATCCCTAACGCTGATGGCTCTGAATTTCGTTGTTCTTACGTGTGATTTCCGAGTTAATGTCTCTGTTGTAAGCCTCAAGAGCAAATCTCGGGAAATAATCATCATTAACGACCGCTCTAAACGCATTACGGATATGCCTAATTACCGCATAGTTAGCTGGAATCATAGGAATTTCAATCAAAGATTCCCTCTGTTTTTCGAGTCTGTTCAACTCGACAGCTGACCACGCCAAATTCCGCATAGCATTAACGTTAGCCGTGTCATATCTACCGAGAGGTCCCAACATAGCCTCCATATTTTGCCCAAACTGGGTTTGAGTGTCATCAGAAGTCAGCCATTTCAAGAACTCCCACGCAGCAGTTTGCTCTCTATGGTTCAAATGGTCGAAAATAATTCCACCAGAAGCCCCACTTGTCGCAGAAATATCGAGAAATTCGTGATGTTCAACTCCGTCCGCGTCAACACGAATGCGTTCGTCAATGAATCTGTCTTCGGTTTCACCCTCACGCATTTCCCTCCAAGTCCCCGGCACGTGGCGGAAATTCCACATTCCACGAATTTCAGGAGCAGCCCCATTAAGCTGATTAAAGAAGACGTATGGCATAACCACAATCGGCATTTCACCAGTTCTAAAACGAGTAAAAGGGTCAAAACTTTGCTCAAACTGATACACGGTGTAGAATCGTGACCAAGTCGTAAACGCTTGAATACTTTCTGGTGTGTTAAAGGTCGTGCGGTAATAAATGCCGTCGTCGTTTCGAGCATAGAAATTCTGACCAGTCTGCATTTGCAAAATCGCAAATGTATCGCCTGGCTCAAAAGTAGTAATAATCATTCCCATTGGTGGAGGAGTAGTCGGTGGCAAAAGCCCCATGCCAAGGAACGAACGTTGCAAAACAGCGATTGCCGTTTCATATTCTTCCCAGTCACGCGGAGGCTCAAGCCCTAAATCTTCCAAAATGTCAGTACGATAGAACATCATAGGGAAAACTTGAGTAATTGGCAGTGCATAAACACCATCTAAGTAGGTAAAAATTATTGGCAATTCTGGTGCGAACCGCTCATCAACAATCTGCTGATAATCATCAAACTGTGTCAAGTCCGCCAAAAGCCCACGAGCAGCGAGCTGAATCGGGAAGTCACCGCCGATAAACAGCCCGACATCTGGTCCTTTCCCTGCGAGCGACGCTTCCAAAATTCCGCCTTGAACTAAGTTTATACTTATCCAAATATCATGGTCATTATCTTCATTAAATCCTGAGTCAACAAGATGTTTAAGTGTAAGCGCTTGGTCACGCCCTAAACCTACCCATACATTGATATCTTCGCCCTCAACATCACCAAGACGGGTAAAATCTTCAAAAAATGAACCGATAAATCCTCTCCAAAGGAACACAAGCTGTCTCCAAAAGCCTGGGTTTGCATTTGAAAAATCTTCATGTACTGTTGCGATTTCAATGTAGTCTAATTGCAACGGTTGTCTACCCGCTTGACGTGTCCACGCCGACAAAGACGAAATGTTATCCCTAAGGCTTTGTAGCCTTTGCGGAATTCTATCAGGGTTTGCGATACACCTGTCGAGAATAACCGCCATAGTTTCAAGCATAGCCGCCTCTGACCCACCACGTGTGAGCCTTTCAAGATGTTCCTGTTCAGAACGAAGAACATCCGCAATTCGTTGGAACTCATCTAAAAGTTCAGGAATTTGTCTATCAACGTGATAAGGGTTAAAATCATCAGGGTCTGGTCCCGTAATCATAAGAATACGACGATAGAAATAGTTCAACCTAAGAACTTCGTCATTAAGCCTCATAAGGCTTTCACCGATGTCTCCCGGAACCACTTCGAGAGTAATTCTGTGCATTCCAGCCTCAAAGAAAAGGAACACATCTTCAGCATCACGGTCATTGTTGTTAGTCGTAAAACTCTGTTGATACCAGCGGAAAGCATACAAAAACTGAACGTTTTCAAACTCACTCACTGGAACCACTGGCGAACTCCATTCACCAGTTTCAGAGTCATAACTCGAAACCAATACACGCCTGTTTGCGTTAAATCCACGCAACATATTCTGACGAACTTTTGCAGAAACACGGTAATAACCATCATTAGGAATTTCAAATTCCCACGTCAAAGCCTGACCTGGTCGCTGCCATGATTCGTTTCCTCCAACAATATTGTAACGCATCTTGACTGGATGATACGGGCTTAATCCCGCAGAAGTGCTGTCATAAGTAGGACCCAACTCGGTTGAGTTTCTAAAACGTGGCCATTCACCTTCAAGGCGAATCGGTTCGCCACGTGGTAATGCAGGTGTAGCGTTAATCGCCGAAACGTCTGGAGTCTCGTACGCTGGTACAGACGGGAAGTTCAAAAAAGTGACTGTATCAAAAGCAACACCGTCGATTTTAATACCAGTAAGTGTAATCGTATTTTCGCCCTCTTCAAGAAAGAAGAAATACGGTTCATTAAACAGACCCTCACGGTCGATTACAGTGTCATCAATCCATGTATGATACTGAACCTGACGTGGAAGCATTTCATGGTTACGACTATCAGTCGCAATCGTACGTGTCGGAATAAAATTTCCGCTCGCATTCATTGTACCTTCATTTTGCCATAATTTATCTAACTGAAGATTACGTGACGACGCAAACGGATATTCACCATTGATTCTAAAACCTAATTCAATCGCATTATTCATACCGATTGCTGCATTTAAGTCCCACTGATAGCGTTCAGCGAACTTAGCACGTGCCGATTCAGCAGTAAGCGTTCTATACGAAAACTGCATATGATAAAGCCCTGTTTCAGGCACGTTAAACGTAAAATCAAACTCACCCAAGTCATTACCCCAGATGAGAAGATTTTCACGCCCCTCATAATCACCAATCATGTATTGTGGATTTTCATCAAGCTCTTCATTCGGGCGAGTAGCAACAATACTTTCCGCAAGATTAACAACGATTTCGTTCATAGGGCGATTTTCATTTCCATGAAGCGCAATATAATGTTGATACAAGTCATTACGAGCCGTTCCACCCATAATCCCAGCACCTGCCATACCCGCATTTTCTCTTAAGACTTGGTCGAAATCACGTGGGGCATCTATGTCAGATTCTGTAGCATCAGAATCGACATCAGGGTCAACATCAGCATCGAGAGTTGCGTCAGCATCAAGTTCTTCGCCATCATCTGAGTCGTCTTCATTATCACCGTATTCAGACAATTCAGCATAATCACCGTTAGAACCGTTACCATCATTTTCATAATCTTCGGCAACCGCTGAAAAAGAGGTCAGTGCCATCGCCGCAATTAAAAACGCAGCAAGCGCCCTTTTTGCTTTTTTGACTGTGCTATACTTCATATTTCTCATAATCTTAATCCACCCCATAATTATTACTCCGCTTTCAAAGTTGACTTTGAAAGCTCAATATGGCTCTGTGGCTCACTCTTTCGAGCAACCGCCAACAGATGCCAATTAATCCTCCGAAGTGTCAAAGCATTTCGAGGGATTAACTAATAGCGTATTTTTACTATTATACCATAAACAAAAACCTTTGTCAACAACTTACACTAAAATAATATGCCAACTGAAAAGACAAAATCACCCAAGCAGGCTTGTTTGAACAAAGAATTATACATTATCAATTGTTCATCACGCCAGCATGATTTTAGCGTACCCTGTGATGTCGAGACCTAACCAAATTCCAGTTTCTTTGAACCTCGACGGAATTGTCGGGTCTTTTTTTTCAGAAATACAAGTGACTATATTCCTGACATATAACCCCTCAAATCCGATGAAATCATCAGGGAATCCTTCAATCGAACAAACTTCACGAATAGTCGCCATCGGAAATTCACCGAGAACATTTCCGTCATGACAAAACCAGTATCCACCGTTATCCGCATTTTTTTCAACTGTTAGCGGGTCTCCTTCAGCAATTCGTTCTGCGATATACAGTTGCAGACGAATAGCATCACCCATCTGTTCAGTCAAGAACGATTTGCCATCAACATCTCCCGGTAGCCCGAGTTCAACATTAAGGCAATGCCTCGAAGCTTCGCCTTTATAATTGTCGAGTGCGACTCTAAGAGGTCGCCCCAGAGAACTTTTGCAAAAGAACCAACCGTCAACCGCCCTTTTCTTTACCACACGTGGTGTCATTTCAAAAAACTCACCTACTGCGGTGAACAATTCAGCCTCTTTTTTAAGTTCTTCTTCAGTCAACGCATCACCGAGTAGTAGCATGATTTCATCATAATCTTTACCGCTAATATTATGTTTTTTCACGTCATCAAAAGTGATAACTGTCACTGGCGAATATATGTCATCTATGTTCAAAACACACTCATCAACCGTATCGGGGAGTCTGCTCAAAACGTCCGCTAATTCAGTGATTTTTAGAATCGGTTGTCTGCCTTTGATGTCGCCACAAAGTGAATACAAAGCCTCATAAAATTCAAGTGCGTCTTCGCTATCATTTTCACCCTCGCCGATTCGTACCGCATATCGCATAAGAAACGCATCTTTATCAATTTCGTAATCACAAAAATCCCAGAACATATCGGCTATTCGGCGATTTAGTGTGTATCTCTCAGCTCCAAAAATTCTGTGACGAACATTGTTACCATAAAGCAAAGTCGAAAAATATCCCGCTTCATCTATGCTTTCGCAAATCACTAAAATTCGCTTGCCATCCGTTGGTTCGCTAAACTCTTCCGCAACAACAATCTCATCACTTGCCGTAACAACGGTCTGAGTTTTTGTTAGCCCATCTTCGTTATTGCTCTTGTCTAGAATGTCTGATAAAATCGGCAAAATCACCGAAACATGAGGTGGTTCAAAACTTGCATCTTCATAATCAAACCCACTGTTTTCACCCGTAAGTTCTCCGATTTTTCCGCCAACAACTCCAGTTTCTAACTCATCGTTTTTTAACTCTGATGAATACTCGACACGAACAATTCTCATCGCATTTGGGAGCTTCATACACTCCTCATATTTATGGCAAGCGGTATTTTCGCACCTGCACGACCATGCAAGTTTTCCATCAACCCAAACTCTGCCCCAAACACGTTCTTTATTTTTTGAGTTGCGACAACCCACTCTCTGTCGAACTTCTTCAATTTGTGGTTTGGTGAACTTAGCCGCATAACTCTTAGGAAAGCGAGTTTTAAGCACATTCAAAGCCTTATGCCCATACACTCGCCGAACAAACTCATCATCGTTTTGAACCTGTGGAAAACGGCGAACATAAATGTTAGACGCAACAGTAATGTTAGATTTCAACACCTAAACTCCACTCCCCCTTCAAGATAGCCCACTACAGACGTGAAAAGCCCGTCTTTCGGGGCATACCCTCGTTTTACTATTCATCGATTGCCTTTACATCATAATAAAACGTAAGTTTGTTGATTTCTATTTGTTTGCTAAAATTTTCGTTAATGTATGAGTTTTGTACAAAAATCGACGCACTCTGGTCTTGTTCGATTCGTGCGTACAATTGTAGATTCTCTTGTAAGAAGCCCTTAGTTTCTATGTTCAATTTACCGTAAACAAAAGTGTTATCTGAATTTGTGAGAATAAAATGTGCATTCTGCGTATCTTCTACTAACGAAAAATTAATCGGCCCCACTTGTTGTCCTACGTGGCTAATATTTTTCTCGAAAATCGGATACACTGTTCCATCCGAAAGCAACACACCCACATCATCGTTGATTTTATACCCTCCACCAGAATCGGTCGAAGACAACAGCGCAACACCTTCAGCGACTGACCATGCGGCATTTTCGGGTAAAATAATCTTCTCTTTACCAAACACGTTTGCTACAGCATGAGCAAAAGGTTTAAGCCCCGAACTCCCTCCCGCCATAATCACCGCATCAATTCCAGACGCACTAACTTTTGCTTGTTTCATTGCGACCGAAATCGATTTAAGTACCCGTGATTTAATTATAGGGATTACAATATCTCTAAAAGTTTCATAAGCTAAACCAATCGAAACATCGCCAAACGCCCCATATTTTTTTAGCTCAATCGTGGCATCTCTCTCATCAAAAGCGAACCCTATTTTTGCTTTTTCGCACGCCGATACCAATTTATCTCTGTTACCAGCCTCCATATTATCGAACTCTAAGTCTATACCATAAACGCCAGCGATTTTAGCGTGCATTCTATAAGCCAACTCTAAATCAATGTCATCACCACCGATTTTAATTCCGTGGATTGAGTTTTCGTAAACTTTAGTCCCCTCTAAGTCTAAGATACTTATGTCGAGCGTTCCACCACCCCAGTCTATTACCATTACTCGGCGATAGGCACGAAACACCTCACGATTGTTACGATTAGCGACATAAGCAGCAGTCGCCTCACCTGCAAAACTGGTGAGTTTAATTCCCGCTTTTTCAGCCGCTCGCTTTAGAGAACGCCGAGCTTTAGCCGAAAAATCAACTGGAAAAGCAAGTGCCGCTTCTTTTATATCAATTTTATACGTTTTTTGAATATTTCGCCGCAAATACTTCAAAAAAGCACAAGTAACATCTTCACCAGAATACCTGTTCTTCCCCGAAATAACCTCGCGTTCAGAACCAATATAAGTTTTTAGCGACGGCACAATATAATGGGTTTCAGAAAGCTCTAATCGGCGTTCTTTAACCTCTCGTCCGAATACAAGTTTGCCTCCCTCTTTCGGAATAGCGATAATCGACGAGAACGGGCTACCAGCATTTTCACCCAGCCGCTGAACCGCAACTCCACCAAATTCATCCAACCCTACACGGACGACAGCGGTATTAGTAGTGCCAAAATCTATACCTATTACGCCCCCATTTTTTAATGATTTCATCGACTTTCTTTCACACCACCTTTTGTCGGTTGACATTCATTACTCCGCTTGCAAAATCAGAACACATTTGCAACTTTTCGACAAATTGCAATCAAACAATCATCGATTATCAACTATTCGTCATCAATCTGCAAATTCTATTTCGAGTTCGCTCCTTGGATAACCACACAGTTCTAATACTTTTTTGCACAACATCACTATATCATCTGGTGTGCGATTTAGTTCAACCCACAAGCCGTTTGACAGCTTACGAGGCGAGCCTTTGATTCTATTTTGATTATAACTGAAATAAAAACTCCCCATCGGGTTTAAGTCTTCATATTTGTCGAATTGTGCTACAGTGTACGGGTTTTTAAGAATCAAGATTTCGCAGACACGTACAAGCATTTCCGACCAGTTACTGACCTCGACCCTCCTACCAAACATCGTAAACCCGTCTAACACCCTTGAGTGATAAATCCCAGTCGTTGCTGTATGCGAAAAGCCCGAAAAATCATCATCTTTGATTGTTTCAAGCACAGTTGGTTTTTCATCAGATTTAGTGGGTTTTACAGACAATTCAATATCCGAAACTGGTTCTACCACTTGTTCTACAGCAGGAATGTTCACTGGCAAAACTTCTTCTGGCGAAGGAACAGGCTCAAAAACTGGCATTTCTACTGGTTTTATTTCTATATTTGTTGCACTTGCGTTTAATACACTTTCTTCTGGCGAAAGCGGTGAAAGTGCCGAAATCTTCTCATCAGTATTTTGAGTGTCGTAAGCATCCACCTCTTCACCGACTGAAGGCATTTCAGATGCGTTCATCTCGCTCATAAAAGACGGTATGTCGTAATTATCAACGGCAACCGTCGGTACAAGCTCGATTTCGCCAGTATTTGTAATGCTACCTTTTAGGCTTGAAAGAACTTCTGATGAATCCGCCGATTCTTCAACGACTGCTACACTTTCAATCCCCGGTATGCTCGCAACACCTGCAAAGTTTTGAGGGTTTTCTAAACTCTCCAATGAGTTCTCACTTGATGTCACAAAAGTTCCGAACGTTGATGATTCTTCTGATGATTTCGGTGTTTGAGCTGAAAGCCCTTCGAGTTCAACCAGCTCGATTCCTTCATCTGATTCGGTTTCTTCAACTTCTGACACTACTTCCGCTTCAGTCTCAATTGCATCAGTCGCCCCAGTTTCATTTATAACAAAGTCACCAAATTCACCATCAGCAGAAAATACGTTTTCAGATTCCTGCGTTTCAGCATTATCAAACTCTGACTTATCTTCATCAATCACAACGTTAAGAGAATGCCTCTCGTCGTTTCCAAAATCAGGCTCTACAAAGATGGGTTCGGCGTTTGCTTCCGCCGCATCTTGAACCGCCTGCAATTCAGCCTGCAAGTCGTCTGATTGTAATTCAGATTGTAGTTTCGCCTGCAACTCTTCTTGTAATTGCATTTGTTCGCGCAACTGCGCCTGCCAACGTTCTTGCAATTCTGCTTGTAATCGAGCTTCTTCGGCTTCTTCCGCTTCCACCTGCAATCGAACTCTTTCAGCTTCACGTGCGGCTTCTTTCGCCAATTCTTCCTGCAACTGCGCTTCTTCTTCGGCCTCTGCGGCTTCAACCTCTGCCTCAGCTTGCAATCGAGATTCTTCGGCTTCTTTAGCTTGCTTTTTTGCTAACAGTTCTGATTGACGTTCTTGTAAATCTCGTTCAAAATCACAATCAGTTTCGGACTCAGGCTCTTCGGAATCCATAGAATCACTCACGATATCCGTGTTATTGATTTCCTCGACCTCACGCCCTAATGCACCAATAAGCCCACCGATTTCATCGGGAGCTTCAGTGGTTTCAGATTTTTCTATAACTTCTGTTTTTTGAGGCAATTCAGGTAGTTCGATTTTACCATGTTCGTGGCTAATCAAAACGCCGCGAGCATCATGTGATTCATCTTCATTGCTGGTATTACCAGAATCATCACCACTGCCAATCAGCACGCCTGAATTTTCAGCTTCAGTCTTAAAAGAGCCCAACGAGTCTTTCAAAGCGCGCATTTTTCTTAATGCCACAAATGACTCTTTCTGAGTTTTGAGCGAAAGCTCTTCATCTTCTATATCAATCGCTGATGCGTGTAGCTCACGATTTTTCTTTTCCACAAGCTCAATTTCATTTAAAATCTCATCAAAAAGCAAATTCAATTTTGAATTTAGGTTTGTCACATCCACTAATCGACCCCTCCGTAAATTTTAATTATACAGTCACCCTACTAATAATACCACAAAAAACGTAAAAAGTAAACAAAAAATCTAAAAAAAATAAAATATTTTTATAACTTTTCACAAAAAATTACTACCACAACAAGTTCTAACAAGATATAGGGAGTGCTATGCACCCCCTACACTATGGTATTAGATTAATCCACGTCGTCATCTCCGATTTCGAGACCGTGTTCACTGTCAGTTCCATCTTCATTGTCGTTATTGTCTTGAATCTCATCTTGAGTTCCATCTTCATTGTCGTTATTGTCTTGAATCTCATCTTGAGTTTCATCTTCATGTCCATGACTATGGTCATCTGAATCGCAACAGCCATCATGTTCATGTGCATGACTGCCATCAAGGTAAATCACCTCAAACCCAAAATTTCTTGGGTGAAATCTATTATCTGGAACGTCTTCACTTATGTGCCATATAATTTGCCTATTGCTCCCTTCTATTTCAAGAGTGATTCCGAACAGTTCGCCATCTTCATTAAAATAAGCCTTTTGTTCGTCACCGTTAGCTAATTCGAATCTCTCATATTCAAGTTCGCCTTCCCCCAAGAATACCTCAGCACCAGTGCTGAGCAAACGTGCATCAACAAGGTCGATTAATCGGTCGAACCCTTCGAGACCATCTCCGTCTTCGTCAAAAATGCCAAGGTCAGCTTCAGTCGTTACTGATTGCACTGCCACACCGTCACGAATTGTATAAGTGTAACCATCAACAATAATTGATTGTAACATACCAAAAATCAAAAAAGTAATATCATTTCCTCGGCGATAGAGCGTCACTAATAACTCGTCGATTTCTATATTTAATCGATAAGCCCCAGTCCCATCATTCGCCATTAGCTGAAGTGCTCGATACGTTCTCGTTTGTCTTAGTTCTTCGGGGATTTCTCCAGTAGAACGACATCCAGTAAAAGTAACTGCTGTAAACATAAATACCAAAGCTAAAAGTATTGCTGTGATTTTTCTTTTCATTTCATATATCTCCTTAATTTGAAGTCTGCTTCATCGAGCTTCGAGGAAGCAAAGCCCGTCTGTCGGGGCATACTCTTGTTTAGCGTTAGTGTTGACAGTCGTCGCCACAATTTTCGTGTGCGTGTTCGTCAAGAGAATTCATGTATTCTTCTAAATCCATAATCTCATAGCCTTCTGGAACGTCAAACGCATCATCTGGAACGCTGTCAAAAAACGTAAACACAGTCACTTCACCGCTTAAACTTTCGTATGAAGCTACTAAAACGCCGTCATCAAAATAGAAACGAGTCACATCGCCGTCATCGTCAATAAACTCTTCAAAAAACAGTGTTTCTCCAAAAAAATCTGTCTCACCTGAATCGTTTAGAACCGTACCATCAGCTGCATCAAAAATGAACCCAGTCCAGTTAAAATCAAACATCGCCAACGTTTCTTCATCAGCTTCAGTAACTAGTACCATCATATCTTCTGATTCAATAATATACAAAAGCCCATCAGTGATTAATATGTTCATGTCCATCCCAGCAATCGCCACGTCTATAAACACATCATCTCCACGAACGTGTAGAATCATTCCGCCAAATTCTGATTCATCTTCCACTGAAAAAATTTCAGCTTCAATCGAAAACTCATCTGCTCCGAAAATCCGCTGGACTTCTGAATAGAACATAGTTTCTTCAAACGCTACACCGTCCTCAGCGTCGTTATTGGTAACGTCTCCGCCATCGTTAGATTCATTGTCATTACCACTCGTGCCGTTATCGCTACCATTAGCACTACCGTTAGTACTACCGTTATCGCTTGATTCGCGACGAGCATTCTCCTCTGAATCATCCCCCGAACACGCCACCGCAAAGAGCATAGCTCCTGCGATTACTACCGCCAATATTCCTTTTTTAATGCTTTTCATAAACACTTCTCTACTTTCTTTTTTACATAAGGGTGTATTTAAAATGCTGAACAGGCTCTAAGCCGATTTTTTACCAGAATCCTCTTCAGTTTCGCCTTGAACTTCACCTAAAAACTTAGGCAAATCCATACCCGCTTGATTAAAAACCTCGTTCAAAGGAGGTACGGATTTCATCATACCAGAGATAAAGTTCGCAGTCGAATTTTTTCCATCATCACCCGTTCCAGAATCCCAAACGGTAACTTTGTCGATTTTAATATTCTTAATCGCTTCAACCTGAACTTTCATAAGCTCTTCCAACTTATCTGCAACAATTAACTTGACAGCATCCTCGGCGTTTCCAGCAGCACCAACGAGTTCTTTCATACCGTCTGCTTGTTTGACAAGGATTTCTTTCGCACCATTTGCTTGAGCTTCCATTCGCATAAAAATCGCATCAGCATCACCTTTTGCTTTTTGACGAACAACCTCTGCTTCAGCTTGAGCCGAAATAACCGCTTGTTGGCGTTCAATTTCCGCACGGACAATTACGTCAGCTTGTTGAGTAGCACGTTCAAGTTCGGCACGACCATGTTCTGCTTTTTGTTCTGCAATATAAGCTTCTTCTTTTGCCTTTGCTGCTTGAACCGCTTCCGCTGCTGTTGCGATTTTTAGAGCTTCCGCTTCTTTTTCACGACGTGCAGCTTCAGATTGTGCTACTTGAATTTTTGCGTTATTCTCACCCTCGATTGCCGTCGCATCAGCAGACGAAACCTGAACACGCTGGTCTCTTTGAGCGTGTGCTTGACCGACTGCACCATCACGGTCTTTCTCCGCAACCGATTTTTTGGCATCATTAATAGCTTTTGCTGCCGCTTCACGCCCGAGAGCTTCAATGTATCCAGCCACGTCAGAAATATCAGTGACATTTACGTTAATAAGCCTAAGCCCGATTTTCTTGAGTTCACCCTCAACATTATGCGAAACCTCAGCTAAGAATTTGTCACGGTCAGAGTTAATCTCCTCAATCTCCATAGTAGCAATAACAAGCCTAAGCTGACCTAAGATAATGTCAGACGCTAAGTCTTGAATTTCGCTCATCTTCAGCCCGAGTAAACGCTCAGCGGCGTTTTGCATAACCCCTGGCTCAACCGAAATACCAACTGTAAATCTTGACGGTACATTTACACGAATGTTCTGCTTAGACAAGGCGTTTCGTAAATCGACGTTAATAGAAATCGGCGTTAAATCCATATACTGGAATGATTGTATTACTGGCATGATAAAAGATGCACCACCGTGAATACATTTTGCACTACGTGTCTGACCATCTTTGTCAGAACCGACCTTACCATAAATGACGAGAATTTTGTCAGACGGGCATTTGCGATACCTCGAAAGCACCCACATAAAAATTACGAGCACTACAATCACAAGTGCGACGATTGCGTAAATCGTTTCTACTGGCATACCTAAATTGTCCATTTGTTCTCCTTTTCTCAAGTAGGGGGACTCCCCTATTATTGCTCCTCAATGAAACTATTGCGTTTTGTTGCGGTTTAATATATAACTAAATTCGTTCTACCACAAGAACATTTCCGCCAAGAATATCTACCACACGAACTTCAGCGTTATTCGGGATTACGCCCTCATCTTCGCTGATAGCATCAAACTCCACCAAACGTTCGCTTGTCTGAATAGTCACTTTTCCTCTTCCTTCACCTTTAGGCGGGATTTTGAGATAAACGCTCCCCCCACTTCCGCGCAAATTTTGAACATCAAGCGTTCCAGTGTGTGCCAATTTCAGCAATGCGAACATCAACCGTGCCATGGCATACATAACCAATCCGCCGAATAAAAGCCCCACAATCACTGATAATGACGTAGGAATCCCCATTCGCCTAAGCAAAAGTGACACCCATCCAAAAACGCTAAAGAACGATGCCACGCCTTGAATCGAAAACAAACTCGCCGAACCAAAATCGCTAGGTCCTGAGCTGTAATCGAAATCAGTGTCAACATCACCGAACCCGACTATAATCAAAATCGCTTTAATCAGCAAAATCAGAGTAGACGGGATTGCAACGCAATAAAGCACTTGTTCAATCAAAGCGAGCGAATCCCACCAGTTAGAAAACCATTCCATACATTCGTCACCCCTTTCTCTGACTCCTAAGTCTATTTTATTACTTCGCAACGAAAGTCTTAACACTCACGGCAAAGCCGCTCGTGACTTTCGTTGCTCAAAATGCCCCTGTTTCTCGTTTGCCTACGGCAAACAACCGAAACAGCAAGGCAGATATTAATTCACAAAAATATCAAGACATTTGTTGCGAATTAATACACGCTTCACACTTATAATATCAAAATTAAACACAAAAGTCAAGCGTTTTTGTTGAATTAATTGCAAACATAATAAAAATTTTAACATAAACAAATCCCCCACCCCAAAAAACCGCATATTTGCGTGATTTCTATGGGTGAGGGATTGGAGGTCTAAGTTTAGTTATTTTTATCGCCGAACAGTCCAGCTAAATCGTTATACGGGTCGTCGTCATCTATAATCGGGTCAAAAGCACCAGTGATTGCCGCTGTCAGAGTTCCAGTGTTTGTGTTTCTTAAAGACGGCGGGTCACTTCGCGGAGAAGAAAACACTGGGTCACCGTTTACATCGCGGACAGTTTCAGGTAAAGGTGCGGTCTGAAATTCCCCTCCATCACGTGGAGCTGGTCGTCTGCGTCTACCACCACTTTCCATAAACGATGTTGCTACAACGGTTACATTCATGGTATCTTTTAGTTCATCATCATAGTCATACCCGAGGATTACTTCAACATCAGGATGAGCCGCTTCGGTTAGCTTTTGACTGACTTTGTCGATATCCGTCAAAATCGTATCCCTCGAAATACCTAGATAAACAAGCATTTTTCCCGCATTAGCAATCGACGTTTCTAAAAGCGGGTCACTCACAACTTGTGCGACTGCTTCTTCGGCTTTAGCATCGCCAGTACCAGTTCCGAATGCTATATGTGCAATACCAGAGTCTTCTAAAATAGTTTTAAGGTCAGCGAAATCAACGTTCATTTGAGCGGTTGTGCTAAGTACTTCAGAAATGCTTTTTACTGTTTTGTACAACACGTCATCAACCATAGCAAACGCCGCTTCAGCAGTGAGTGCTTGGTCGCCGACTCTATCTAAAAGTGCTTGGTTCGGAACAACAATTAATGAATCAACGTTTTTGCTCATCTCCTGAACGCCTTTTAATGCTGTATTCATTTTGCGTTCACGCTCAAACCCGAAAGGTTTTGTCACAACGCCGATTGTGAGAACTTTCATAGATTTTGCAACTTCAGCAATTACAGGAGCAGCACCAGTACCAGTTCCCCCGCCCATTCCTGCGGCAACAAAGACCATAGCAGCATCACCAAGGCTGTTTTCGATTGACTGACGGTCTTCCATAGCTGATTCTGAACCTACCTCTGGTTTTCCGCCCGCACCACGACCTTTGGTTAACTTTTTACCAATTTGCAAACGCTTCATAAGAGTTTTATCTTTGCTTAATAAAGCTGGTACATCAGTGTTGACCACTAGGTATTCCACACCTGCGAATCCACTTTTCGCCATATGTTCGACAGCATTTCCACCACCGCCACCAACACCGACTACTTTTATGGATACGTCATAATCAAACGCCTCGAGCGTATCAAGCTCATCAAGGTCTAAAGTGTTATTCTTATCAAATTCAAGAGCCATTGTTCCACATTCCTTTCATATTAACACGTCTACTTTTAATTATATCAGATTTTTTCCTGCTTTGCAAGCCTTTTTATGAATTTTTTTCTACATATTTCATAAAAAATCATAAAAATTGCTACAATTTGTGGTTACTTGTTGATAAATGACACCTAATTAAATCATTAGACCTCCACGGAACCCCCCTCATGAATGGAGTTTTGCAGAAAATTTTTCGTCAGACAAGGCGAATTTTCGCGGTAAGACTGTATGTTCTTTCAAAAAAAATCAACGCAGCATGGCGACAAATTTGTCAAAAACACATCGCAAGTGGGTTTCCGTGGAGTTCAATTAAAAACCCTTCAGGTGTTAATCGCAAAGTGGTCTATTGGGCATAACCACAAATTTTCTTGCATACAATCTAAAAGTATAGTCGGTTAAATCGAGAATGGGCGAAGGATTTTCGAGGATATTTTTCGTCAGACAAGGCGATTTTGCCCTATCAAGCAGGCAAAGCCTGCTTGATAGGGCTTTGTGCGAATATCCGTTGATATTTAAGAAATTTTCAACGCAGTATGGCGGAAAATAGACCGACAAGACAAGCCTATTCTTGATTTAATCGAC
>JGI24703J35330_11748409_pt1 | contig 15643 bp, 15 predicted proteins | sample TergutNt197P1_FD_35330 | JGI IMG/M metagenome (IMG submission 35330) | reverse complement strand
CTACCCGTTACGCTAAACACACCCTTTCTTACCGTGCCGCCGTTCATATTGCATGTGCTGTTGGTTATTTTAAGTCGATTGCTTGATTGCTATTGTCTACACGCCCTAGAGGAACACTTTTTTATCATTACGCTATATTTTTGAAGAAACTTCAGCCAAAAGTATTTTTATTTGAAAATGTAAGAGGGCTGTTGTCACATGATAGTGGACGTACATATAAAACTATCCTCAACATTTTCGAGTCAGAGGGTTATTCTGTCAAAACAGATGTATACAACGCTTGGGATTATAGTGTGGCACAAAAGAGGGAACGTCTTATTATGGTAGGGATACGAAATGACCTTGTTGGCAAATTGTACATAGAAACTCCTACGCCTCATAAACACAAGCTCGTCCTTCGTGATGTTTTGAATGATGTTCCCTATAGTGCCGGGGTTAAGTATTCAGACCAAAAGCGTAAAATATTTGAACTTGTGCCGCCGGGAGGATACTGGAGAGATATACCAGAGGATATCGCCAAAGATTATATGAAAAGCTGTTGGTATATGGGAGGCGGACGCACTGGCATACTTCGCAGGCTCAGTTTAGACGAACCATCTTTAACAGTTTTGACATCTCCTTCGCAAAAACAAACAGACCGTTGCCACCCCTTAGAAGCAAGGCCCTTCACAGTAAGAGAAAATGCTCGTTGTCAATGCTTTCCGGATGATTGGACGTTTTGTGGCAGTGTTGGACAACAGTACAAACAAGTAGGCAATGCCGTACCTGTTCAGTTGACTTACGAAGTAGCCAGAAAAATATATGAAGGGTTGGAGGGGATGTAATGTGGGCTTTATCATTTATTTCAGAAGCGGATTTTTGCAGTCATGTTGAAGCAACAATAAAAAACTACGGAAATAAGTTGGAATCTTTTAACCTAAAGAAATTCAACAAAAATATTGTTGACCCTGTAAAGTTGATTTTCGACAAAACAGTATATGGATTTACATGGGAAGAAATAATGAAAAATGAAATCTTTCGGCAACGTGATAAGTCCAATAATAATGACATCGGTTATTTCCACCAGAGAATTTTTCAATATATCCAAAATTGCGAGGTCCCCATAAATGGCTGGGATGTTGTGTTCAAAAAAGACTCTGGAATCATTGTTGCTGATGGGGATAAGGCAAGCAAAATATTTGTCGAGATGAAAAACAAGCATAACACGATGAACGCCGCCAGTTCGGGCAAGACATATATTAAGATGCAGTCACAACTTCTTGAAGATGACGATTGTGCCTGTTTGCTCGTTGAAGCTATTGCTAAAAAATCTCAGAACATTACATGGGTTGTTTCTGTAGATGGACAGCAAAAAAAAACATAAACGTATACGTCGCGTGAGCATGGATAAATTTTATGAAATTGTAACGGGTCAAGAAGACGCATTTTATCAAATGTGTATGCAGTTACCTAAAACTATAGAAAAAGTTGTTGCAGAAACAGCGGCAAACGTAGTTCCACATGATAGCGTGCTTGAAGAGTTGAATGAAATGTCGAAAGGTAAAAAGAGTTCTTTTGTTTTGCATTGTATATGCTAGGCTTCAGCACATATAAAGGTTTTTGATTATGTGCCTAGTTTACGATAATGTTGTACCTGCCAATCAAGTCACTTACTCGCTGTTGAAATCGAAATAAAGGAACGGTTGTATACGTGCCTCCGCGGAGCAGTTCGACAGTCTCCGTAAGGAAGTCGGTCATTTCTTGAGCAGTGGAGACGAAGATGGGAATAAACCTTGCCCCATTCTCGCTGAAACCTTCTGCTTCTTGTCTTTCTGCGTCCGTATAAATTTCCTGCAATGCAACCATATCCGATACCATCAAACTGTGCAACGCCTCAATTTTTTCAAGAGGCGTATCCAAAAACGCCACGCCCTGCGCATCAAGAATATTGAAGAAGCTGTTGACCTCCATACCCGTTAGCACCAACCTAAGCGCGTAGAAATGGAGCATCATGCCCGCTTCTTCAAAACGCGGCAAATCCGCGCCCTGACGCAGCATGATAATGGGTTGAAAAGCTAATATAAAATCATCAAAAGCCAAGAACATATTGTCATAATAATCCATCATGCGCGTGTGGATTAACCGCCCCTGCTCGAAATTGTCCGCCAAATATTCTTGTTCCAAATAATAGTTGCGAGCTTCCACGAAATACAGCGTCAACAAATTATCAACTGCATCGGCAAAGCGCAACATGTAAGCATCCACCGCCCCCCAGTCCGGTTCTTGCCGGGCAAAATAACGTGCGGCGGCACTGTGCCGCCCGTGTAATTCCATCATATCATGCTCTCCGAAATTAAAAAATCTCGAAAAATCGACATCTGTATTGAGTTCTCCCTCTATGTCAAATGTATGAAAGTACACTCCCACAAAACCGGAAAACCATCCGTCTACAAAATTAAGCAGTTCAATATACGCATTGTATTTTGCCGTGTCGTCCACAATATCAGCCGGTGCAGTAGAGGTCGGTGCTCCGGCCCCGCAGGCTGTAAAAATCATCACACTAATTAAAGCGAACATACACAAGCGAAACTGTTTTATCAAAAAAATCATCTCCTACAAAATGGCACTTAGCATCTCTCCGATATTTTCCGCGCCGAGTATGCGGAAATTTTCGGGGGGATTTTTTATTTTCTTTTTATTTGCGGTGGGGATTATGCAGCCCTTGAAGCCGTGGCGGGCGGCTTCGGCTATACGGCGTTCTGTCTGTGAGATGGCGCGGAGTTCTCCCGCGAGGCCGACCTCGCCGATTACGAGGATTCTGTGGTCTATGGGCTTTTCTTTGTAACAAGAAGCAAGAGCGGCGATTACGCCTGCATCTGCGGCTGTTTCGTTTACTCGCAAGCCACCGGCTATGTTTACATATGCGTCAAAATTTTGCATTTTGTAGCCGCATCGTTTTTCCAGTACCGCCATAAGCATTACCATACGATTGTAGTCCATGCCCGTTGATGTGCGCCTCGGTGTACCAAAGTTTGTATAAGTGACAAGTGCCTGTACTTCTGTAAGCAGAGGGCGTGTGCCTTCTATACTGCATGTTACAACAGACCCTGCCGTACCTACGGGGCGACCGTTAAGCATATATGCGGAAGGGTCCTCTATGGCATGGAGTCCCTGCTCACTCATTTCGAAAACGCCGATTTCGTGAGTGGAGCCAAAACGATTTTTTACTGCGCGGATTAGACGACAAGCGTCTTTGTCATCGCCTTCGAAATAAAGTACAGTGTCCACCATATGCTCCAACACACGAGGCCCTGCAAACGAGCCCTCCTTGGTTACATGGCCTACCAAAACAACGGACATGGCGTTTTCTTTTGCCAGATATGTGAAAAACGCCGCGCACTCGCGCACCTGCGTTACACTGCCCGGTAGCGACGTAAGCTCCGAAAACCTCATGGTCTGGATAGAGTCAATAAGAAGCAACGCGGGTTTGATTTCGTTAACCGCGTCGCGGATTGCAAAAATATCCGTCTCCGCAAGCAAATAACAGCCATCCGCCGCAACCTGCAAACGCTCTGCTCTCATTTTAATCTGCGCGGTACTTTCTTCTCCGGAGACATACAATACCTTAAAATCGTCATTTGCCATACTCTTACAAATCTGCAACAAAAGCGTGGACTTTCCAATCCCCGGGTCGCCGCCGAGGAGCAACATACTCCCCGCGACAATCCCACCGCCAAGCACTCTATCCAGCTCAGAAATACCCGTAGCACTGCGGATTGCCCCATCGGTCTCCACAGAAATATCATTCAAAAGTCGCGCCGAAGAGGTGTTTGTCCGCTTATCTTTACCGACAGCCGCACCCGCACCGCCGGGCAATTTCGGCTTTACCGCTACCTCTTCCAATGAATTGTACTGCCCGCATGACGGACATCGTCCAAGCCATTTTGCCTGTTCATGTTCACAATACGAACATACAAAGCGTGACTTTATGGCTTTAGTCATTTTCCAAAAGCTCAACCAGCGTTTTTAGCTGTGCATTAGAATCAATATACGCATACCGACCGCCGGGATACTCGCCCTTTTGGATGAGCGGCATTCCGTTGGCACCCAGACGTGCTACGACATCCTTCATGCCCTTTACCACAAATGCAAGGTGATGTACGCCTTCGCCGTTTTTGTTTAGGTCGTCACGCCATGTGGACGGATGGTTGTCCGGCTCGATTAGCTCGATTGTCATATTGCCACCCACAGGGAAAAACATAAGCTTTGCACGCGCATCAGATGGTTTTCCATAATACTCCGTTTCTGCCTCCTCGCGTGTGCCTGTCCAGTTCCAACTTGGTTTTTCCATGCCCAGCAGTGCCGCATATGCTTCACCTGTTTTTTCGATGTCGTTTACAAGAATACCCACTTGCACGACGATGTCTGTTCCCAACATACTAACATCCCCTTATGAATTAAATATTTTTGTTGCCAAATGGGCTTTTACGGCCCCATTTTTTGTGATTATATATTTGCCATTGGAGTGGACTACATCATCATCGACGACGCAGTAGCCCATCACTGATTTTTGCAGGACTTTTTCTTGACCGTTGGTGGATTTTACGAGCTCCCAATCGCGTGGCGCGTAGCCTGCGTATTTTTCGCCCGCCGCCGCGTTTATGCGCATGTTTTTTTCTGACTCTATCAAATTTCCGTCTATGAAAATTTGTTGTGAAGATTTTTGTGCGGATTTTGCAGGATTTGTACCCGCTGTGTTTAGCGGCTCACCCGTATACCTTATGGAGAAGAAGTTAAACCAACTACCAATCGCACGCAATACCCTAAATGGGGAAAGCAAAATATCCGTTAATGACATACTCGCGGACGCGGGTTTGTATGGGCGGCGTATAAAATACAGACTCCCGTCAGCATCCTCAAACGGGTTTGTGTATTCATATTTTTCGCCCGACAAAACTTCGTCCAGCTCCCCTGTTTTTACATCAAGGCGGTAGATACTGCGCGGTCCGAATGCAACAAAATTGCCCTGCCCATCACGCCCCACCCCTGCACTGTCATAGAAGAGGACATTTTGGCTACGCTTCGACCATCTCGGATTGCAATCCGAACACTCACCATCCGTCAAATTTTGAAAATTATTTTTTTCAATATCAAAAAGCGAAATATGCCTCTCGAAATAGTTACCATCCGAGCAAGAAACAGCAATGACTCCTTCTCGTACATCCAGCTCAAAAAATCGCGTAACCGCGTTTACATATACATGGGTGTCTTGCTCTTGCGTATCTGCATGAGTAAAATACATGCCCCCACTGCTTTCTGTATTAAGCGCGTAGATAAGCTGCTCGCCATAGCCCGAAACACCTGACACAGGCAACTTCATATACACATTTTGCGTATCAAAAAACGCACCAGTAAACATATTTCCACCCATAAATTTTGCGCCACTACCACTGTTTTTCCATTCATTCTTTCTTCGAAGCTCGCGTGTGCGTTCCTTGTATTTTTCGGCGATTTCACATTCCAATACGCGGATTGAGCCATCTTGCAGAATATTGATTCTGCCTTCAGAAATAAAAGTTATCATTGAGTGCCTCCATAAAATACTCCGGCAATACTGATTCAAACACCATCTCTTTGCCGCTTGTGGGATGTATTAGTTGTAGTTTTACTGCGTGCAGTATTTGTCCGTTTAGCCCCATGGGTTGCTTTGCCGACCCATACACCGCATCACCAAGCACAGGGTTTCCGATATATGCCATGTGTACGCGGATTTGGTGGGTGCGGCCTGTTTCCAGCCTTGCGGCGATATGTGTAAAATTTTTGTGGCGTTCTATGACTTCGATGTATGTCACTGCGTTACGAGCGCGGGCATTTAGAGCGGTCAAAACAGCCATTTTTTTTCTGTCATGGGGATGGCGACCTATGGGCAGGTCTATTTTGAGACGTGATTTTTTTAACACCCCTTTGCAGATGGCATTGTATTCTCGCCCCATTTTGCGGCTTTCGAGCTGTGCGGCGAGTGCCGCATGTGCTGCATTGTTTTTCGCCACGACCATCAATCCCGATGTATCCTTGTCCAACCTATGTACAATCCCGGGGCGCAAGCTACCGCCCATATTTGAAAGTTCGCAGTGATACAGCAGTGCGTTAACCAGAGTCCCGCTATGATGTCCCGCCGCAGGATGCACCACCAGCCCGCGAGGTTTGTCCACAACAAGCAAATCCGCATCTTCGTATACAATGTTAAGCGGAATATCTTCGGCGACCGCCTCCATCTGTATATCAGGAATCTCCACCGTCACTACCTCACCCGCCTTTACTCGACGGTTTTTGTCGTTTATAAGTTTTTGCGCCGCACTGCGTGTAGGGATTTCTTCACAAAACTGTGCCAAAAAAACATCCACACGCAGACCATGTGCCTCTTGCGGCACAGTTATTTCTATATCCCTGCCACTCATGGAGTTGGAAAATCCTTGATAATAAAAATTCCCACAAAAAACAACGAAAAAACGCCGACTGTCACATAGACATCGGCAAGATTAAAAATTGCAAAATTAATAAACAAAAATTCTAACATATCGCGCACTACACCAAGCGCGACGCGGTCTACCAGGTTGCCCAGCCCACCGACAAAAACCAAAATGAGCGGTACCCGTATAAACCACATTTTATTTTCAAGCGGCAACCACCAATAATACCAACCAATCCCGCATAAAATCACAGCTTTTAGCCCCGCCAATATCCACCGCGCATTAAGCCCGCCAAATATACCAAAAAAAGCTCCGGGATTTTCGAAATAAGCCAACCCCAGAACTCCCTCAATCAAAACCCTGCGCGGTTGCCCCTGCAAATTGTCTACCGACCAGCTTTTTAACCACAAATCCAAAGCCAAAAGCACTATAGTAGTCACAACAAAAACAACCCAAGTCCATTTTTTGTCCATTTAAAACTCCAGACGGATGAAGGGCGCGAAAAACATCTCCGCGCCACCCCAAATTTTTATTATTTAGTTAGTCAGCAAAAGTTATCCCCAAAGAGCGTGCTACATTTACGAGTTCGCCGTTAGGGTCTACGGTTTTCGCGCCGCCCTTGGATGTTTCACCCATTTCACCGCGCCCAAGAACATCCTCCAGGCTGATTGCATCCATATGTCCGTCTTTAAGACAGACCATATTGCCAAAGAGTCTGTCGCGGATGAGTTCTGCGGCTTTTGTGCCGTAACGAGCAGAAAGCACACGGTCTGCGGGTGAAGTGTCACCACCGCGCTGTATATGACCGAGGACACATGCACGTACCTCGTGACGAACGAGGGGTTCAAGTTTGTGTGCGATTTGGTCAGCAACACCACCGAAGCGGATTGCATCGGGGCTGTCCTCTACCACTTTGCCGATGACTGCGGAGCCTTCTTTTTCTACCGCGCCTTCGGTTACAGCAACTATGGTAAACGGCCGTCCCGCCGCATCGCGTTGATTAATTTTATCCACAATACCCTGTATGGTGTAGGGGATTTCCGGTATGAGAATCACGTCTGCACTACCGGCTATACCTGCGTGCAAGCAAATCCATCCGGCAGAACGACCCATAATTTCTACCACTATGACACGGTGGTGGGATTCTGCGGTGGTGTGGAGACGACCGAGATTATCGGCGACGATGTTTACTGCTGTATCAAAGCCGAATGTCGTCTCTGTAGCGGGCAAGTCGTTGTCTATTGTTTTTGGCACACCTATGACATTTATGCCCTTACGTGCAAAGTCACGCGCACTTGTGAGCGTACCGTCGCCCCCAAGGACTACGAGTACGTCCACACCTTCGTTTTTCATGTTTTGGATGGCAATATCGGAGACATCTTTTTTCACCTTTTTGCCGTTTTCTTCTACTGTGTAGTTAAAAAGATTGTCTTTGTTAGAGTTATAGAGCATACTGCCGCCCTTGTGCAATATGCCTGATGTGGAGTTAAGGTCGAGTGTCCTAAAGTCATTTGTGTACATTCCGCGATAGCCAAATTTGTAGCCGATGAGTTCACAATCCATCATACTGTGACAGGCTCGTACCAGAGAGTAAATTACCGCGTTGAGTCCCGGAGCGTCTCCACCGCCTGTTAGTACTGCAATTTTCTTTTTCCCCATTAATATTCCTTCCTTCTATGTTCGGTTTTTGATGTCAACTTTTAAAACATGTGAGAGGCATTGTAACATATATTTTTTTGTTTGTGACATTTTTTAAGAATTTGTCTTGACATTTTTTAAGAATTTGTCTAATATACCGTAGACATCTTATGAAAAGAGGAAATCCGAAATGCGTTCCACCTACATTACAAAACCCCAAGAGGTACAACGTAAATGGTACGTCGTAGACGCAGAAGGTCAAACCCTGGGTCGTTTATCCACACAAATAGCACATATCCTCAGAGGTAAGCACAAACCCACTTTCAGCCCCTCTGTAGATACAGGCGACTATGTGATTGTCATAAACGCTGAAAAAGTAAAAGTAACAGGTCGTAAACTCGACCAAAAAACCTATGTCCGCCACAGCGGCTACATCGGTCACAGACGCGAAACAAAAATGAAGGACATGCTTGTCAAAAAGCCTGAGTTCATCATTTCACATGCAGTAAAAGGTATGCTTCCCAAAAACAACTTGGGTCGCCAAATGTTTACAAAGTTCCATGCATACGCAGGAGCGGAACATAAACATCAGGCGCAAAAACCCGAAGTTTTAGAGATTAAGAACTAAGGAGTAGAGATATGGCTGCGGTTTCTTATTATGGTACGGGCAGAAGGAAGAGCGCGATAGCTCGCGTTTATCTCTTGCCCGGCAAGGGTAATATTACGATTAATAAAAGAGGCATCGACGATTACTTTGGGCTTGATACACTAAAGCTTATTGTGCGCCAGCCGCTTGAGCTTACAGGCACTACGGCCAAATATGACGTTAAAGTAAATGTGTTTGGCGGTGGATATACAGGACAAGCGGGTGCTATACGTCATGGGATTTCACGCGCACTGCTTATCGCAGACGATGATTTCCGCCAGCCCCTCAAAAAAGCAGGCTTCCTCACACGCGACCAGCGCATGAAGGAGCGTAAAAAATATGGGCTTAAAGGTGCAAGACGTGCGCCCCAATTCTCAAAACGCTAATACAAATTTATCCCTATTACAAAACCCCCGGTTATCCGCCGGGGGTTTTGTGAAAGTAGAGGCTTTTGCCAAAATTAACCTTTTTTTGGATGTGCTGGGCAAGAGAGCTGATGGTTATCATGATATTTTTTCTGTCATGCAGACTGTGGACATGTGCGATGATTTGACAATTTCTCTGTCGGAGGAAAACAGTTTTTTTTGCAATGACAGTGCTGTACCTATGGGCGACCAAAATTTGGTATTAAAGGCTGTAAACGCCTTGACTAAACGATACAATTTAGAAGAAAAATTTAAAATCGAACTGACAAAACGTATACCCATGGGCGCGGGTCTTGCAGGGGGTAGCAGTGATTGTGCGGCGACGTTATTGGGGATAAACGAACTTTTGGGGCAACGGATTCCACGTGATGAGTTGCTCGAAGTCGGGAAATCACTGGGCGCAGATGTTCCATTTTGTATGACCGGCGGTACTGCCATTACAGAGGGCATCGGCGAACGGATTACGCCACTGTCACCACATCCTCCTTGTTATATTGTGATTGCTTGCCCGGGGATTTTTGTTTCTACTGCGGATATGTTTTCTCGTTTGGGCGATATGGGGAATCTGAAAAAACGAAAAAATTTTTTGCACGCATATGAAAACGGAAATTTGCACGACATGGCTGCTTCTTTTTACAATATTTTTACATCTGTTACTACTGCTCTACATCCGGAAATTCTAGATATTATCGAGGCATTCCGCTCCGCCGACGCACTGGGTGCGCAAATGAGCGGTACAGGCTCTGCTGTTTTTGCATATTTTTATGACGAAAAAACTGCCAAAAAGGCATTAACGATAAAAAATACATTCTTATGTAAGCCATGCGAAAGGACTGTTTAGATTGAAAAAAATAATTTCTTTTGTACTTATTGTGATTTTAATTACTCTGCCGACTACGGTTTTTGCGTCTACATTCCGCGATGTGCCGAGTACTCATTTTGCTTTCGACGCGATTAACTGGGTAGCAGACCCCGCCAACGGACCCATCATGATGGGCGATGCGGGAAACAATTTCCAACCGAATAGAACGGTAAACAAATTTGAGGCGGCACAGATATTTGCTGTAGCGGCAGGTTTTAGGCATGACACAAGTACATTGCCACCCGCTGAGAGTGAGGTTTTTACACGGTCTTTTAATACTTGGCGACCGCTATTAGACGGTCTCGCTTCGCAGTTTACTACATGGAACAGAATCGCCGACCGTGAGATTGCTTTCCTTTTGTATCGCGGCATCCTTACGACAAGTGAGGTGCAAAATTTTGTAACGCGCGCAGGCACTACAGAAAACCGCCCGCTACTCACCAGAGAACAGGCTATTACTTGGACGGTACGCTTAGTGGGCGAGTCCGCAGCAGCACAAGCCATACAACTCCCCCACCCTACACCGTTTCGAGACGATGCGGCGATTTCACCGGCGTTGCGTCGTTATGTTTATCACGCAAGAGGATTAGGAATCATTCCTGCGGGCGGTGGTTACTTAAACCCAACAACGAATTTTACCCGCGCAGAAATTGCAACTATCTTTTACAGTGCCTTGGCAGATGCATCAAACAACACTGCCAACCCATCCACAGCCCCACAAACGATTTCCGGCACAATCACAAATGTACATCTCGACACCCACCTCACCATCACAAACGCGAGTGGCACCGAGACCTTCCCAATAGCAAGAAACGCCGTAATCATGCTGGACAATACACAACGCTCTGCCGCGTTTTTGCGTGAGGGCATGACCGTTATGTTACTGACCGACGGCTACGGACAGGTGATAAGCCTCACAGGGCGTTCTCAACAGCTTGCGACATCCAGCACAAACGAAATACTCACAACACCCGGCTTGTCGGGACAAGTGCTATATGCAGACGAAGGCATCATTACATCCGTCACATCCACACCACAGCCTTCCGTAACAATGCGCACACAGCGCGTGCGCATTAGCGGCCAAATCATAGATGACGAGCGTACATTTACATTTACGCCGAGTCCTGTGGTGACACGCGGCGGTGCGGCGGCAGCGTTTTCGGATATACAGGTCGGTGACATCGCATTCTTCGGATTTAGCGGCACTGTCATCCACAACCTTGAGCTAATGCAACGCGAACGCACAATCACAGGCACGCTCGAAGAAATCCGTCCGCCTGATAACCAAGGCACACATGCTACATTTATTGTGGAAGAAGAGGACGGACGCGCCTATGAACTACGAGCATTACCAAATACAGAATTTTCTCGGGATAACCATTTTAATCTAAACTGGGACAGCCTACGTGTGGGTGACACCGTAACTGCCGATGTGGAGTTTGACCGTATCATATCCATACATGCCACAGGCACACGCGCCGTGGTAGAAGGCCGCCTGAACGAAATACGCATAACAGAACGGCATACACAAATCACAATAACATGCACCGCAGGTGCTTCACAGAGCTTTTTCATACGTCCGGGTGTATTTGATGTATATACACTGCGTATAGGTATGCAACTGCGTATCAACCTCGACAGCCGTGAGGTGACTAATATAACAGTCCAAAACGCAGGTCTTGCGCAGACATCTGTCATCTTGGGCTTTATCCAGTCGATTCGTACTGACGGTACGATTGTGGTAGTGGAAGGTCAAGGCACAGCCGCTCGTACCCACACAATTACAATCCCATCCGGCACCACAATAACCAGTGGCGGCTCAACATTAAACGCAAACAATCTACGTGTAAATATGAACGTATATATCGTCTTAACCGCCCAAGGCAACAATATAGCGAGTTCAATCACAGTCCTTCCGTAACGGAGGAGTTTAATTTGAAAAAACCACCATCTCCCATAAACTTAAATGCTCCTGAAGTTCCGCAAGATTATGAGCCGCGGAGGCGGGAGCGTTTTGAGTTGCCGGAAATAGATGATGTGCCTATAGGAATCCCGCGTGGCAAGGGCAGGGACGATGACTATGACAGTGGCAGAGGCCTCGGCGTTTTTAAAGCTGCACAAAAATCCTATGCCTCTAAAAAAATGCCGCCACCTCCACCACCCATGCGCCCGGGAGACATGCAACGCCGCCGTCCGCCGCAGATGGACAGAACGCCCATACGTGGTGCGAGAAAGCCATCGCCAAATAACAAACCGTCTCCCATGCAGCGCATATCTTCTTTTCGGATTAATCCACTCATCTTCAGCATTATCGGATGGGGGGCTTTGGCTGTAGTTGCAGTCATTATCTCTGTATGGTTTGTCAGTGGCTTGCTTGTAGACAACGCGCTTGCGGTATATCTCGACGACGAGCTGATAGGCTTTATTGCAGTGCCGCAAGGCGAAGAACTAACAAGCGAAGAGTTTCATAACCGAGCAGTACTAAGCTTACAGGCCGCACGCGGCGGTTTGCGTGTACAAGTAGACCAAAGAGTGACCATAGAGTCTGCACGCGCTTCCGGTAGTGCGCGTATGGGACATACCGACATGATGGGACTACTCAGCCGACGATTTACCTATCAAATCGCGGCAGTAGCCATATATGTACGTGGTGAGCGTAAAGCGATACTGCGCACCATATCAGACCTACAACATGTAGAGTATCTTTTGCAAGAACGATGGTTTAACGAATACACCGTGAGGGCAGAATTTGTAGAGGGCTGGGAAACACAGATGCTCTATGTCCCCCAAGATTATGATGGCTTTGACTCACCTGAGCAAGCCTACTGGCGGCTCGACGTAAACAAACGTCAAATCTACGTCCATACAGTCGAAGATGGCGAAAACCTAAGCGTAATTGCCGTCCGCTTTGGCACAACCGTAAATAATATTATGCGTGACAATAATCTCACCAGTCCAAATATCCGCCCGGGCGAACAATTTCAAATACTAACCTATTTGCCGCTCCTCGCAGTACGCACTTTTGACGAAGTAACACATAGGGAACTCCTAGAAATGCCTGTAGAAGAAATCCCTACCCCAAACCTGCCTCTCGCTTTCACAAATGTAGTCCAAGAAGGGCAAGCGGGCCAACAGGAAGTAACCACTCGCATTATCCGCGAAAGTGGTATAGAACGCTCCCGTGAGACGCTGGAAGCGGTAGTCGTCGTGCCACCCATAGTCCATAGAGTAGAAGTCGGCACCGGTGCCGCTTCTGTCGAAATACGATAAACTAACCCCAGGAGGTAACAAAATGTCTGCAAAAATTTTGGTTGTTGATGACGAAAAAACGATTGTTGATATTGTTGCATACAATTTGCGCAAAGAAGGCTATGAAATAATCGAAGCAAATGATGGCAAAACGGGTTTGGAACTTGCCCTCTCCGAAAATCCGGACCTTGTAATACTGGACATCATGATGCCCGGGCTGGATGGCTACGAGGTCTGTTCTCGTCTGCGAAAAGTGAGCCAAGTCCCTGTGATTATGCTCACCGCTAAAGCAGAAGAAGCAGATAAGGTACTTAGTTTTGAGCTTGGGGCTGATGATTATATTACAAAGCCGTTTGGTGTACGCGAGCTGATGGCAAGGGTGATGGCCAACCTAAGACGTGGTGGCATGACACAGCCCAACCCTAACGGAGCAAACAAGATGCTCTTTGGAGAACTAAGCATTGATTTGGATATGTACGAAATAAAACGCGGCAAGGATAATATCGACCTCACACGCCGCGAGTTTGAATTGGTTAAATTTCTTGCTACACAAAACAATCAGGTATTTACACGCGAGGCTTTGCTGGAGAAGGTATGGGGCTATGAGTATTTTGGCGATGTGCGCACCGTTGACGTAACAATACGCAGACTACGCACCAAACTCGAAGAAGTACCCGACAATCCTGCCTATATCCTCACAAAACGTGGCGTAGGATACCATTTTACACAGGCGTTTGGAGACGGCCTTGCGTAGTATAAAAACAAAATTAATTGCCATATATGCCGCTGTGGTGCTTGTTGTCATGACCATTAGCGGCACATTTATATTGGTTACAGTACGCAATATCGAGATTGACCGTGCTTATTCTGCTTTGCGAAATCACGCAATCATGATAAACGACCATATCGTACAGCAATATAGAGAATTTTTGCTTGCCCCTGCATGGGCGGCATTAGAAATAAGCGCGTATGAAATCGAAGGTGCTGTCTTGAGCGAAATCGGGCTTCCGCTTGCACCAGCGATGGTTTTTGAGAGTGGCATTCGCTTTAATGACGACTCACTGGCACAAGCTCTGACCGGGTCGGAGGCGTTTACTATCGGCAGTCTCGGTGCGGACTTGCAGGGCGTAGAGCATCATCAGTGGTTTACATTCGCCATGCCTGTTACTAACGCAGACGGCGAGTTTATCATATACACTCGCCTCAACATGCGTGCAATGAACGATATTCTCAGCAGCCTGACATTTACACTTGTGATTATGGTGCTTGTCGCGCTTGTTGTTACGCTTGTGTTTTGGTTCTTCCTTGCAGATACGCTCACGCGACCGATTATCGCACTTACACGACATGCGCGTGCCATTGCCACGGGCGATTTTTCGCGCCAAATAAAAATATCAGGCACAGACGAAATCGGACAACTCGCACAGGATTTTAACTATATGTCAAAAGAACTGCGCGCCACACTTAGCCGCATGGCAAGCGAAAACAACAAGCTTGAGGCTTTTTTGCAAAACACTTCCCACGGAGTGCTTGTCTATGACACATCGGGCAAAATGCTCCACGCAAACAATGCATCCAGCGAGCTTTTGGACGGAATGGACTTAAACAGCTCCGAGGCGAAGCTTGCGTTTAAGTTCTTTGGATTTGACCCAAATGACGTTTATCGACTACGCCCCGGAGAGGTGCGTGAGTCAGTACACGAAGAACCCGACTACTACCTATATGCCTGTATCACCACCTACACAAGCGAAAAGGGCGAAGTGGACGGCTATGTAATCATCCTGCAAGACGTAACTCGACAACAAAAACTTGACAATATGCGCAAGGAGTTTGTGGCAAACGTATCCCATGAGTTGCGCACCCCACTCACCAATATACAAACCTATGCCGAGACCCTACTCGGCGGCGCACTCGATGACCGAGAGACATCTGAGCGTTTTCTAAAAGTAATTGAGGACGAATCCCAGCGCATGACACTGCTTGTCTCTGACCTTTTGGAGCTGTCACGCATAGACTCCAAGCATGTGGCATTAGAAATGGACGTTGTCGACCTCGTCGCACTCATGCGCCTTGTCATACGTCAAGCCCAAATCCTTGCGACACAAAAAAATCAAACCCTCATCTTCGAATCACCGCAGACCGCCTGTTTTGTAGAGGCAAACGCCGCTCGTATAAATCAAGTCGTATCAAACATCCTCTCAAACTCCATAAAATACAGCCCAAACACCACCCAAATAAAAATCACAATGGAAACAACCGAAAAATATTATCGTGTGTTTATAAAAGACCAAGGCATAGGCATCCCCGCCGATAGCCTCAACCGCATATTCGAGCGTTTTTACCGCGTAGATAAGGCAAGGGCGCGAGCCCTCGG
>JGI24703J35330_11748410_pt1 | contig 15648 bp, 11 predicted proteins | sample TergutNt197P1_FD_35330 | JGI IMG/M metagenome (IMG submission 35330) | reverse complement strand
GCGGATATTTTTAGTGACATTGTTACAGTTTGAAGCAACGTTGATGCTGCTTGTTCTAGACTTCTTGTTGCAATATCTGTTAATAAATAACGAGATGCCAGTACTTCACCTTGTTCTGTGATTTTGATTCCATTGGTTACAGTTTGTGTTGGTAGTGATAAAATACTTCTATTAAGTGGTCCACCGCCGCGTCCGAGTGATCCACCACGTCCATGGAAAAATTTTATATGAATTCCATATATTGAAGTTAAAGCTCCAATCTGGATTTGTGCTTGGTATAATTTCCAATTAGCTGTTAGCGTTCCTCCATCTTTTGATCCATCGGAGTATCCGAGCATTATTTCTTGTTTATTATCAAGAAGTGCTAGATGCTGACGATATAATGGCATTTCGAATAACTGACGAATAATTGCTCCACCTGCGACTAAATCATCAATTGTTTCTAGTAACGGTGAAATGTTTAGTGTACTTGTAACGTGACCATCTGGATGTAAATGATAAAGGCCAACTTCTTTTGCGAGTACTAATACTTCTAATATATCACTTGCTGCTTGAGTCATACTAATTAGATAAATTGGTATCGCAACTGGTCCGAATTCATCATGTGCTCGTTTTATTGTTTTAAATGTAGCAATAATTTCTCTAGTTTCTTTTGAGTAACTCTCGCCTCTAAGTAACATGGGTCTTGGATCGAGTAAGATTTGATTGAGTGCGAGTAATTTTCCCGATTCAGTTAAGGATGCATAATCTTTTTCGATATTTACTTTCGCTAGAATTTCGGTAATCGCTCTTTCGTGTTCGCCACTATGATTTCTTATCTCTAATGAAGTTAGGTGAAAACCGAATAATTCGATTTGTCTAATAAACCTGTTTATACGGCGCAATTCGTCTTGTGATGGTAGGTGATTTTTTAAACTTTCGCGGATAATTTTGAGTTCACTGAGTAGTTCTGTTGTTGAGTTGTAACCTACTTCTGATATTCCAGTTAGTGTTAGTCGGTGTCGCATAATGCACAGTGCTCGACGATATATTTCAGTTTCTACCGACCACTTTGCTGCATCACCATATTTTTTTTCTTTTTCTAAAACTAGATTAATTAATTCTTGTGAAACAGTTATTCTTGTTGTGTCGTATGAGTAACGATCAATTAAATAATCAAAAGCTTCAAGGTATTTTTTAATTACTAGTTCTCTTTGGAGTTCTAGAGTTTTCCATGTTACATCGTGGGTTACAAATGGATTTCCATCACGATCACCACCTATCCATGAACCGAATCGTAAGAAATTTGGGATTTTCCATTCATCGTCAGGGAAATGTTTACGTAGACTTATTGAGAGTTCTCTGTGAATATCAGGCAAAACTTCAAACAAAGTAGTATCAAAATAGTATAAACCGCTTTTTACTTCGTCTGGAACAGTTGGTTTTTGACTATGTAATTCATTAGATTGCCATAAAATAGCCACTTCATTTAAGATATTTTCTTTTATAAAGTCAACTTCCTTATTTGTAAGCATCGGATTTTCTAGTTCACGCAGCCATTTACTCAAACGTTTTTGGATAACCAGAATTTGTCTTTTGGTTGCCTCAGTAGGATGTGCGGTCATAATAAGTTCTAATGAAAGGTGTGGTAGCGCATTTTGAATGTCTCCTGCGGTATATCCGGATTCTTTTAAATTTAAAATTGCATTTTCAATTGAAAATGGTTGCGCAGTTTTTGTATCTTTTAATTGATATTGACGGTTTCTTCTGATTCGATGATTTTGTTCTGCAACATTAATTAAGTGAAAAAAAGTTGCGTATGCACGAATCACATCTTGCCTTTTTTCTCCTTTTAAAGTATTCAACTGTTTACGAAGAGCACTATAAGTTGTCGTGTCAAACTCCATTCTTGCCGAATGTGACAATTTTTGGATAATATCAACTTGATTAACAAGTTCTGCACCCCCGTGGGTGTTTAAAACTTCCATCAACATCTCGCTTAGTAAATCGATATCTCTTTTTAATGTATCGGTGTTGGTAACTTGGGTAAACATTCATACACATCCTTTCGGTGTTGGTTTGTAATAATATATCACATATAAGCTCGTTTTGTCAGTAGGAAAACGTATTTCTTTTACAATAAAGGTTGCGATTGTCTTGTTTTTTTGATAAAATAGGAGTTGACTGTAAAAAAACAAAACTATTGCGGAGGTGTCTCTAATGCATCATATGCTAAACGAGCGTTTAAGTAACGTAGAAGAGATTTTAATTAGAAAATTTAACCAATATGCAGTAGCTCAGGGGGCTAAACATATCTTAACTTTGGGGGAGCCAAATTTTGATACTCCGATAGATATGAAACAACCAGCTATTGGTGCATTAAATGCTGGGAAAACTTATTATGGTACGAGTTATGGTAATCTGGATTTTCGTGAAGCTATCAAATCCTTTGAAAAACGTGTAAACAAAGTTGATTATGACATTTCTGAAATAATGGTAACACAAGGTTCAACCGAAGGTTTAACTGCAACACTTCTTACAATGTTAAACCCAGATGATGAAGTTATTATTTTAGCACCTACTTATCCTCTATATAAAAATGTTGTTTCCTTAGCTGGTGCAAAACTTATTCCAATTAATATATCAAAAACTAATTTTCAAGTGTCAATTTCACAATTAGAAGAAAAGATCACTGACAAAACAAAAGCTATTATATTAACTTCTCCTAATAACCCTACGGGTACAATATTATCTGATGAATCACTTGATGCAGTTTATCAAGTTGTAAAAAAACATAAATTTTTCATAGTTAGCGATGAAGTATATAACCAACTAGTATATGATGAACGCCGTCTGGGGATTTCAAAATATCAAGATATCCGTGACTTTATTATTGTTTGTCAAAGTCTTTCTAAACCTTATGCGATGACAGGATGGCGTTTAGGTTATACACTTGCTCCATTATGGTTTATGAAAGAAGTGATGAAAATTCATCAATATTTAGTTGTTGCTGTTAATACATTTATTCAAGATGGTGGGGTTGCTGCTTTAGAATATGATGTGACACCTATGGTGGACTCATATAGAAAGCGTCGCGATTTTGTTGTTAGTAGGTTGAATGAATTGAATTTATCATTTCCTTATCCAGAAGGTGCATTTTATGTTCTTGTTTCAATTGAAGAATTCGGGATTAAATCTTGGGAATTTTGTGAGCAACTTGTTGCCGCACAAAGCGTAGCTTTAGTACCAGGAATTTGTTTTGAAGCTGATAATCATATTCGAATTAGCTATTGTGTTGAAATGGATACTTTAGAAAAAGGTCTGGATGGTCTTGCCAATTTCATTCAGTCTTTAAGGAAATAACTATGATAACTGCAAAACAAATTAAAGAAGGTGATGTTGTTGAAGGACGCATCACTGGAGTACAACCATATGGCATTTTTGTAAAGATTGATGATGCTTGTAGTGGTTTAGTACATATTACAGAACTTGATAAAATTGAAAAAGAAAATATTACTCGACATTTTAAAATTGGCAAAAATTTAAAAGTAAGAGTATTACGCATCAAACCTGGTGGTAAACAAGCGGTACTGAAAATTCAGAGAACACCTGAGGCACGACGTCGAACAGGTGCGGCTGCTTTTGAAACAAAAAGAGGATTTGATGGATTAGCTGATCAGATGTCTAAATGGATTCAAGAAGCTAAAAATAATCGTTATATATAAGGGTGAATATAAATGGAAAAATTTTTAAACCTAGACTACAGTAATGTATTTAATATAAAACAGCACGAACTAGATTATCAACAACCACTTATAGATTCTTTACACGAATTAATTCAGAATAAAAATGGTGCTGGATCTGATTTTTTAGGATGGTTAGATCTTCCAACAAACTATGATAAAGAAGAATTCACTCGTATCCAAAAAGCTGCATTTCAAATTCAATCTGATTCAGATGTCTTACTTGTAATCGGAATCGGTGGTTCATATCTTGGTGCTCGTGCGGCAATAGAATCATTAAACAATCATTTTTATAATATGCAAGATTTGTCCGATAGATCTGGACCAGTTGTCATTTTTGTAGGACATCATATTTCTTCAACATATATGAAAGAATTAATGAACTACTTAGAGAACAAATCATTTTCAATAAATGTAATCTCTAAGTCTGGAACAACTACTGAACCTGCAATCGCGTTTAGAATATTCAAAAAATTATTAATTGAAAAAGTAGGTATTGAAGAAGCTAGAAAGAGAATCTATGCAACAACGGATGCAACTGTTGGTGCCCTCAAAACTTTATCCGATCAAGAAGGATACGAAACATTTATTGTACCTGATAATGTTGGAGGTCGTTTTTCTGTTCTTACAGCAGTCGGATTATTGCCGATTGCGACAACAGGTGTAAACATTTCAGAGATGATGAATGGTGCAAAAGTAGCTCAAACGCGTTTTTCAACGAGTGATATTTCAACAAATGAAGCATACCTATATGCAGCAATTCGAAATGCTTTATATAAAAAAGGATTCACAATCGAGATGCTTATCAATTATGAACCATCTTTAATCATGTTTTCGGAATGGTGGAAACAACTTTTTGGTGAATCAGAAGGAAAAGATAATAAAGGGATTTTTCCAGCTTCTGCTAGTTTTTCAACTGACTTACATTCAATGGGTCAATACATCCAAGAAGGGCGTCGCGACTTATTTGAGACTGTGCTTCAGATAAAACAACCTCGATTTGACTTAACAATTGAAAGTGAAGAAATTGATTTAGATGGTCTTAATTATCTAGCAGGACAGACTGTAGATTTTGTTAATAAAAAAGCTTTTGAAGGAACCACACTTGCACATGTTGATGGTGGTGTTCCAAATATAGTTCTTGAAGTTAACGAAATGTCTCCATTTACTTTTGGCTACTTAGTTTACTTTTTTGAACTTGCTTGTGCAATGAGTGGATATCTTCTAGGAGTGAATCCATTTGATCAACCAGGTGTTGAAGCATATAAAAAAAATATGTTTGCGCTACTCGGTAAACCTGGAAATGAAGAATTAAAATCTCAACTTGAAGCTCGTTTAAATCGTTAATATCTACACTATATAACAAATTAGATTACTAGAATCACACTGAATGTGTGGAACTAGTAATCTTTTTTTGTCGATCAAAAAAAAAAATTAAAATTGGTGAAACGTTCAACTGTAAGGAAAAACGGTTTTATTATTAGTGAAAAAATATACATTTGACAAACAAAGTTTTTCTTACATAAATTATGATTTTCACTACCAGTTCGTATATTCGACTTTCAAATAAAGTTGGATTGTAATAAAATGTGGTATTAATAAAATTTGATTTGCGTTTTCAGAAAAATAAATTAAAATAAGGGATTGCGCGATGTGATTTTATATGCTATATTATTCCTTAAAAAATTTTAAAAACAAATCGAACGTCTTATAGCGACTCAAAAGTGTGTTTTTAAAAATTCCTGAGAAAGAGGGTATATTATGGCTGATGTGTTATTGGAACTCATAAATCTTAAAACAAAGTTTCGAGTCAAGGATGAATATTTCGCCGCTGTTGACGATGTTTCACTTACTGTCAATAAACATGAGGTTCTTGCTGTTGTAGGAGAATCAGGTTGTGGCAAGAGTGCATTAGCATATTCCATTATGAATTTACATACAAGAGCTTTAGTTGAGGGAAGTGTAGTTCTTAATGGTGAAGATGTGAATCAAGCATCACCATATCGTTTAACTCAGCTGAGGGGAAAAACGATGGGTATGATATTTCAAGATTCCCTTTCAGCTTTAAATCCGCTTATTAGAATTGGGGATCAAATCGGTGAGGTAATTTGTTTACATGATAAAAAAATTTCAAAACGAGATATGCGTGTTCGGGTAATCAATTTATTATCAAAAGTTGGTATTCATCAACCGGAAACAGTTTATATACAATATCCTCATCAATTATCAGGAGGTATGAGACAGAGAATCGTTATCGCGATGGCAATTGCAAATTCACCAGAACTTTTAATTGCTGATGAACCTACGACCGCACTAGATGTTACAATTCAAGCGCAAATTTTGGACCTAATTAGAGAACTTAGAGACGATTTAGATGCGGGAGTTATTTTGATTACTCACGACCTTGGTGTAGTAGCTGAAATGGCTGACAGAGTTGCTGTAATGTATGCCGGTCAAATAATTGAAATTGGCTCTGTTTACCAAGTAATGGAAAACCCGTTACATCCATACACTAGATCGTTATTAAAATCTATGCCTTCAAACATTACAAATAAAGATGAAGAGTTACACGCCATTGAAGGTGTAGTTCCTTCGCTTCCCTTAATACCGCGTTCTGGTTGTCGTTTTAAATCAAGAATACCATGGGTATCTGATGAAATGCATGAAGAGAACCCAACGTTAAAAGAAGTAGAATCAGGTCATTATGTCAGATGTTCTTGTTACAAGCATTTTAACTTTAACGAAGGGAGTGAATAGTTATGATTGAAGTAAAAGATTTAAAAGTATACTTTCCAATCAGAAAAGGGTTTTTTAGAAAAGTTGTAGGTCATATAAAAGCTGTTGATGGTCTGAATCTTACGATAGAAGAAGGAAAAACGTATGGTTTAGTGGGCGAATCAGGATCTGGAAAAACTACAACGGGTCGCTCCATTATTGGGCTGGATCATATTACAAAAGGGAAAATATTCTTCAATGGCGAACGTATTGATTTGCGAAAAAAAGCTAGTCGAGATGTTCAGATGATCTTTCAAAATCCTTTCTCCTCATTAAACCCTAAAAAACGAGTATTGGACATCGTCGCTGAACCGTTGCGGAACTTTGAAAATTTCACACCTGAACAAGAATTAGAGCGAGCATTAGAATTAATGGAAATTGTCGGTTTGTCGCCAGAGTCTGTTTATAAATATCCTCACGAATTCTCAGGAGGGCAACGTCAACGTATTGGTATCGCTCGCGCAATTGCACTAAAACCGAAACTGATAATTGCAGATGAGCCTGTATCAGCACTCGATGTTTCTGTTCAAGCCCAAGTACTAAATTTTATGAAAAAGATTCAAAAAGAACTAGGATTAACTTATTTGTTTATTAGTCACGATTTAGGTATTGTTCGATATATGTGCGACGAAGTTGGTATTATGTATAAAGGTCGCTTTGTTGAAGAAGGGACTACAGAAGATATTTTTGAAAATCCACAACATATTTATACAAAGCGTCTACTTAGTGCTATACCAAGTACCGATCCACGTAAACGTGATGAACTAATAGCTGCAAGAAAAGCTGTGAATACTGAGTTTGACCGTTTATCAAGTGATTATTTTGATGAATTCGGCCTGGCTTATCCGCTGAAAAAAATATCGAAAACACATTCCGTTTCGTTGAAGGAGGGAAAATGATATGATAAAATTCGCTGCTCGAAGATTTCTTATTATGATTCCACAACTCTTCATCCTTAGCATTATTATTTTCTTAATTGCTCAACTGATGCCTGGGGATGCTTTAACTGGTCTTCTTGATCCTAATCTTACTGCTGAAATGCTTCAACAACAGCGATATGAACTTGGTCTTTTGAATCCGTGGTATGTTCAATATTGGGATTGGATGGTAAATATTTTTACTCGTGGTGATTTTGGTCGTTCATTTAATTTCCAAATGCCTGTTACCCAAATTATTGGTGATCGCCTTGGAAATACGATTCGTCTTTCATTGTTTACTCTTGTTGTAATGTATGCTATAGCTCTTCCGCTTGGTATTATTAGTGGTCGTTATCATGATCGTTTGGTTGATAAAATTATCACAGCTTATACTTATATAGGATTTGGAATGCCTGTTATGGTTATGGCGTTATTTTTACTCTTTATTTTCGGTTTTGGTTTAGGATGGTTACCGACTCAAGGTAGTGTCCATCCGGGTATGGCCCCTTCTATGGGTATGGCTTATTGGTGGAGTAGGTTGCAACATTTAATACTACCTGGTATGTCAGTGGCGCTTATTACTACGGTTGCTACTGTTCAATATTTGCGGGGTGAAATTATTGATTTAGAACAACGTGAATTTATTGTGGCGGTAAGAGCTAAGGGTGCTAATGAAAAACGAGTTTATAACAAACATATATTTAGAAATGCATTGCTTCCTATAGCATCAGTTCTTGGGTTTCAATTAGCGTTTTTAATCGGTGGATCGGTATTAATTGAACAAGTATTTTCTTATCCGGGAATTGGTACTTTATTTATCAATTCAATTATGAACCGTGATTTTCCTGTAATGAATGCTTTAATATTATTATTTGGTACTGCAACTATTGTTGGTTCATATCTTTCAGACGTTATTATGATGATGGTTGATCCAAGAATTGAAATCGAATAGGAGGTGTAAGAATGCCAGCAAAAGTAAATGAAAAGTATGAAAAAGATATAAATAATATGAGTACATGGACAGTGATTAAACGGGAATTCTTACGAGATAAAGGTGCATTAATTGCTCTTAGTATCATTATTCTATCGATACTGGTTGTGTTGATTTTTCCATTAATAATTAATCATGATTGGGCATTTTCTATGAATCCCCGAAATATAAATCAACCACCTTCAAATAGGCATTGGTTGGGAACAGAAATTGGTGGACGAGATGTTCTTTCACTCTTGATAGTGGGTGCTAGAAGTTCGTTGACAATTGCATTTGCAGTTACAATTATGTCAGCAATTATTGGGATTACTCTTGGAATTACATCCGGGTACTTCGGAGGTCGATTTGATAATATAATGATGCGTATCGTTGATTTTATCTCGACTTTACCAACTCTTGTTATGATAATAGCTTTTCTTGCTATCGTACCAGGTTTTAACGTCATAAGATTCTCGCTTGTAATGACGTTCTTTAGTTGGACCGGAATCATGCGACTTGTGCGTGCTCGTGCTATTCAAGAAAAAGAACTCGAATATATTCAAGCTTCAAAAACGCTCGGAACATCACATTTTACAACAATTTTTAGAGAACTTTTACCAAATATTAGTTCTATCATAATCGTAAATTTAACGCTAGCGATGGCAAATAATGTCGGACTCGAAACGGGACTTTCATTTTTAGGATTTGGTTTTCCTTTTGATCAACCAAGTCTAGGTTCATTAATTGCAAGAGCTAGTGACCCAATTGTTATGCGTCATCGTTGGTGGATTTGGGTTCCGGCAACAGTATTTGTTTTGATTTTAATGTTATCTATAAACACAGTCGGTCGTACGCTTAACCGAGCGACAGACGCAAGGCAAAGAAGAGGATAATTGATTATTTATATATTCTCGGTATTATTTTGTTTCTAATAAATGGAAATAAAATAATACCGAGAATACAAATAAGCAATTGTAAAAACGGTAGATATAAGAAAGAGGAGGAAGAAGTTATGAAAAAACGTATCAATTTATTAACACTATTAGGGGTTCTCATCTTATCATTAAGCTTTTTAACTGCATGTGGGGATGAAGAAGGTACTACAAGTGGTGCTCAAGATAACACAGTAGCAGATGGTGATGTAGTTCCGGCGAGAATTCGAGAAATGATGCATCAAGCAATGCCTACACAAGATGTAGACCCAGGTGGAGTTTTACGCTTTGCTCGTGTAGATGGTAGTGCATTTGCTGGAGTTTTACATCCAATTTGGTCAACTGCAGCGATGGATGGAAATATTCAGGACTTCTTCTTAGGGACAATGTTAACTACTGATGATAACTTTATCACTGAACTTGGAGAAGATGGGCGTGGAGCATGGCAACTCTTCATATCTGAAGATCAATTGACAGCAACTTTAGTTGTACGCGAAGGAGTATATTGGCATGATGGGATGCCTGTTACTGCACATGACTTAGAATTTGCGTTTATTGCTCAAGCACATCCAGATTCAACTTCACAAAGATTTGGACAACAAAATGAACGCTTCATTGTAGGAGCTGTTGAATTTAACCAAGGTGAAGCAGATTCGATCGCTGGTGTGACAGTAGTTGATGACCGCACGTTAACAGTTGAATATACACAAATTGTTGCGTTACGAGAAACTGTATTCCCATGGCCACTGCCTTATCACCGTTTTGGAAATATTCCGTTTGCTGAAATGGAAGATCATCCATATGTTCGTTCAACTGAAGCAATTGGTTGGGGTCCATTCATTCTTGATCATATCGTTCCAGGTGAGTCTGTAACATATGTAAGAAATGATAACTACTGGCAAGGTGCACCATTACTTGATGGAGTAGAATTTAGAATTGTATCTCCTGCAGTAATTGGAGAAGAATTACGTGCTGGAAACGTTGATATTGCGCATACATTTACAGAAGGTGATTTCCCATACTTCAGCGATTTATCTAATATTACTTTCTTAAAGAGTGCAAGCTTTGTATACACTTATATCGGATTTAGAATGGGATATTGGGATGTAGATCTTAGTGCAAATGTGTTAAATCCTGATGCAAATACACTTGATGTTAATTTACGTCGAGCTATGTGGATGGCAATCGACAATGATTTAGTAACAAGTGCTTGGAGAAATGGTTTACGTTGGGAAGCTTCGTCACTCGTACCACCAACTTTCCCATTATTCCACAATCCAGCTGCGCAACGTCCTGCTTATGATTTAGACGCTGCTAATGCACTTCTTGATGATGCTGGTTTCGCATTCGTTGGTGACTACAGAGCTAATCCTGATGGAAGTCCACTTGTTTTAAATGTTTTAGGTATTCAAAGAAATGATGCTTATGAAGCAGTTTATCATTATTATTTAGAGCAATGGCGTGCTTTAGGTTTAAATTTAGTGTTCCTTGATACAGTAGATTTAACTAACTTTGCTGCAGCATTTGCAATTGATGGAACAGCAAGAACTGACTTTGATGTATTCATTGGTGGAGCATGGTCTACAGGTACAAATCCGAATCCATACGGTTTATATGGACGTACTGCAGCGTTTAACCGTTCAGGATATGTTTCTGAAAGAAATAACGAATTGCTTGGTCAAATTGGATCTGAACGCGCAATTAACGACCTAGCATATCGTCAAGAAGCTTTCCATGCTTGGCAAGATTACATGATCGAAAATGCATCTTTATTCCCAACAGAATTCCGTTTTAACTTTATCCCAGTTAATAATCGTGTTGTAAATTATGAAATCGTTGCAACACACAACCCGCGTGATGGATGGCATTTAGTTGGTGTAACACATCAAGCTCCACTTGTAGATGGACAATAAAAATTAATACTTAAGACCTAGATTGTAAAGTTTTTCTAGGTCTTTTTTTGTGCTTTTGGATGTTTTTTTATAAATGAACTGGGGGGTGAAAAGGTAGGAGTTGATGCAAAGCAAACGTTTTAGATATAGTGGGATGGTTTTATTTGAAATGAACCGGAATTTAGATAGGATTTTATCGTTGTGACGTTCGAATCAATATAAGGGTAAACAAAAAAGAATATTTTTACAATTAGTTAATAATTCACAAATGAAACTTTACAAAAGTTATATACACTGTTTACAAATCGTTTACTGTTTAGAGATTTATTATGACTAATAATGTTGTAAAATGTAACTTGTAAATACATTCTGATTAAATTCAGGGAGGAAAAGATATGGATTAGGTTATTCGAGCCCTACTAAAGAATACCTGAAATTATACAAGGATTTAGGTGGAACTATTATCACTACAGGTTCTGATGCAGATAATCCAAATTTTATCGCCGATGAATAGAAAATCTATTATTATAGGTTTTCTATTTTTTATCGAATTGATTTTTTGAATTTGTCCCACTTAGATTAATTCAAAAAAAGAATAAGAAAGTAAACCTTATTATATAGAAAGTTATTTTTTTAAAATATTTCGTTATTAACAGTTTTTAAAAATTGAAAACGTAAACTTAGTGTAAAAGGATGTTTATTATGAGTAAAGTGTTGACAAACTGGTCAAATTATATTATAATCTTCAAGGTTGTGAAAATAAATCAGGCATTAGTGTCTGTTTAAAAACGACACGCCTGGTTCGGTGGATATAAAAAATATCTACGAACAAGATTTCGAGAGGAGGAAAAAAAATGCCTACTATTAATCAATTAGTACGTAAAGGTCGCACTAGCAAAACTTCGACTTCAAAGTCACGTCACTTAAACGTTGGATTTAACAGTTTAAAGAAAGAACATACTGTAACAATGTCTCCGCAAAAGCGTGGAGTTTGTACTCGTGTTGCTACGATGACGCCAAAAAAACCAAACTCGGCACTTCGTAAATTTGCCCGTGTTCGCTTATCAAATGGATTAGAGGTTACAGCTTATATTCCAGGTATCGGACATAAATTACAAGAGCACAGCGTTGTTTTAATCCGTGGAGGTAGAGTAAAAGATTTACCTGGGGTTAGATATCATATCGTTCGTGGTACTTTAGATGCTGCTGGTGTTGAAAACCGTAAGCAATCTCGTTCTAAATATGGAACAAAACGTCCTAAAAGCTAAGTAGCTGAAGCGCTGAGTGCAAGGGACAAAAAAAACTTTATAATTCATCGAGTTAATTTTAAAAGGAGGTTAAACTATGCCACGTAAAGGTCATGTAGCAAAAAGAGACGTATTACCGGATCCGATTTATAATTCAAAATTAGTTTCACGTTTAATTAACAGCATTATGATTGATGGTAAAAAAGGAATCGCTCAAACAATTCTTTATGATGCGTTTAACATGATTTCTGAAAAAACAGGTCGCGAGCCGATCGAAGTTTTCAACGAAGCAATCGAAAATATTATGCCAATCTTAGAGGTTAAGGCACGCCGTGTAGGTGGATCTAACTACCAAGTTCCTGTTGAAGTTCGTCCAGAACGTCGAGTTACTTTAGGATTAAGATGGTTAGTTCAGTACTCAAGAAATCGTAATGAAAAAACGATGCAAGAGCGCTTAGCTAACGAAATCATTGATGCAGCTGGAAATTCTGGTGCATCAGTTAAAAAACGTGAAGATACACACAAAATGGCTGAAGCGAACAAAGCGTTTGCTCACTATCGTTGGTAAGAATTTGTTTTATAATTAACTTTCATCTAATATTGAAAGCTGATATAGATATATATAATTCTTAAGCTTCGCTCAAATTAGCATTGACTAATTTCTAAAATTTATTAATATGTTCTTAAAATGTTTAAAACCTCTTTTAATTACACATTATATTTTTGTTGAATCGCACGCAGATAGGCCGTGCTTTTCTATCATATCCTCACAAAAAGTTAATCAACTTAAAGGAGAGTCCCTATTATGTCAAGAGAGTTTTCCCTCGAAAATACACGTAATATTGGAATCATGGCTCACATCGATGCTGGTAAAACAACAACGACTGAGCGTATTCTATACTACACAGGAAAAATCCATAAAATTGGTGAGACACATGATGGTGCATCACAAATGGACTGGATGGAACAAGAGCAAGAACGTGGAATTACAATCACGTCTGCTGCAACAACAGCTACTTGGAAAGGTCACAGAGTTAACGTTATCGATACTCCAGGACACGTGGATTTCACGGTAGAAGTAGAACGTTCACTACGCGTTTTAGATGGAGCAGTTACAGTTCTTGATTCGCAATCAGGAGTTGAGCCACAAACCGAAACAGTTTGGCGTCAAGCGACAACTTACGGTGTTCCACGTATTGTTTTCTCAAACAAAATGGATAAAACAGGTGCAGATTTTGAGTATGCTGTTAAAACTATTCATGATCGTTTAGGTGCAAATGCACACCCTATTCAATTGCCAATTGGTGCTGAAGATCAATTCTCTGCATTAATTGACTTAGTTGAAATGAAACAATATACATATCCAAATGACCAAGGAACAGATATTCAAGAAGGCGACATCGACCCTGCTCATTTAGAAGACGCAGAAATCGCGCGTGAGCAATTAATTGAAGCTGTTGCAAACTTAGATGAAGATTTAATGATGAAATTTTTAGAAGGTGAAGAAATTACTAATGCAGAATTAAAAGCTGCAATTCGTACAGCAACATTAAATGTTGAATTCTTCCCTGTTTTAGCTGGATCTTCATTCAAACATAAAGGTGTTCAATTAATGCTTGATGCGGTAATCGATTATTTACCAGCACCAACTGATATCGATTCAATGAAGGGTACACTTGATGATGGTACAGAAGCTGAACGTAAGCCTGGCGATGATGAGCCATTTTCTGCATTAGCATTTAAAGTAATGACTGACCCGTTTGTTGGTAAGTTAACATTCTTCCGTGTTTATTCTGGTAAAGTTGAATCAGGTTCATATGTTCTTAACTCAACTAAGGGTAAACGTGAGCGCGTTGGACGTATATTACAGATGCACGCTAACAACCGTGAAGAAATTCCAGTATGTTACTCTGGTGATATTGCTGCTGCTGTAGGTCTTAAAGATACTACAACAGGAAATACTTTATGTGCAATGGATGCACCAATTATCTTAGAATCAATGGAATTCCCTGAACCAGTTATCCGACTTTCTGTTGAGCCAAAATCAAAAGCTGATCAAGATAAAATGGGTATCGCCCTACAAAAACTAGCTGAGGAAGATCCAACTTTCCAAACATCAACTGACGAAGAAACTGGACAAACTATCATCGCTGGTATGGGTGAATTACACTTAGACGTACTTGTTGATCGTATGAAACGTGAATTCAACGTTGAAGCAAATGTTGGTGCTCCTCAAGTAGCTTACCGTGAAACATTCACTGCTTCTGCAGATGTTCAAGGTAAATTTGCTCGTCAGTCTGGTGGACGTGGGCAATTTGGTGATGTACATATCATCTTCGAACCACAAGAAGCTGGAAAAGGTTATGAATTCGTTGATAAAATCGTTGGGGGAACAGTTCCACGTGAATACATTCCTTCAGTAGATGCTGGATTACAAGATGCAATGAAGAATGGTCAATTATCAGGATTCCCATTAGTGGATGTAAAAGCAACATTACACTTTGGTTCTTACCATGATGTGGATTCATCAGAAATGGCATTTAAAATCGCTGCTTCATTAGCTTTAAAAGAAGCATATAAGCAATGTAAACCTGCACTTTTAGAACCAGTTATGAAAGTTGAAGTTATCGTTCCAGATGAGTACTTAGGAAATGTTATGGGTGACGTAACAAGTCGTCGTGGACAATTACAAGGTACTGAGCAACGTGGAAATGCGCAAGTTATTCGTGCAAATGTTCCATTGTCTGAAATGTTCGGTTACGCAACTGCACTACGTTCTAATACACAAGGTCGCGGTAATTACTCAATGGAAATGTCTCACTATGAGCAAGTTCCAAAGTCAATTGCTGAAGAAGTTATCAAAAAATTTAAAGGTGAATAATTTTACTACCTAACACTTTATATTTTGATCTACAAATCCTATTTTACAATATGTTTTGTTATGAACTTAATAGATTGTGTGAAAAAGATAAATTATCTCAAAAAAAGTATTGCAATTTATGCATATATGTTGTAAAATTAACATCGTATGTGTTACTTGGAAACGAATAGTATTTTCCAAGTTTAAATATAGGAGGAATTACAAATGGCTAAGGTAAAATTCGAACGTACTAAACCGCATGTTAACATCGGTACAATCGGTCACGTTGACCACGGTAAAACAACTTTAACTGCTGCAATCGCAACAGTATTA
>JGI24703J35330_11748411_pt1 | contig 15661 bp, 18 predicted proteins | sample TergutNt197P1_FD_35330 | JGI IMG/M metagenome (IMG submission 35330) | reverse complement strand
AACAGAGCTTCTTGACGAGCAGTTAGATAACGTAGCAGGTGGAGCCGTCTTTGTTGTTATAGCTCCTATAGCTAAAACCGTTATTGGCAGTGTAGCAAAAGGTGTCACAGGTGGTGTCGCTGCGGGTGTAGTCACTAGAAACTAACACTGCTTCAACTTTTTCATAAATAATCTCCCAATGAAACATCTACTGGAAAACAAAAGATTTTCTAACTGATGAAATTGGGAGTTTTAATAAGAAACTTAGAAGAGATTAATCTAAAAATAAGGAGGGTTTTGAATGAGAAAATTGATCGCTTTCCCATAACTTCGATACTTTTCTTTATTATTTGTATATTTTTGATTTTTTCAAACATCTCTACGACGAGTAAGCAATAACTGTTGTTGCAGGTGCAATTTGATCGTAAATTCTATCATATTGAAAAAATATTATAAGGAAGTGATCAGTTATGGATTTTATTGTAGAAAATCTATTCCTAATTTCGGTGGTGCCACTTGTTGTTGGTAGCATTCTGTCTATGTTGAGATTTTATAGCGCTAATAAGCATGGTAAAGATATCATACTTGGAGATTTGATTTTTAGTATCACTTGGATAGTAATTTTCTCTACTTTGACTATTATAGGCAATGCGGTGAATTGATCATAACTTTGGAAAACTTGGTCGTAAAAAATGAAATAAAAAAATTTAGGAGGAAACAAAAATGGAAAATATCAGATTAACACAACAACAGGCAGATACTTTATCTGCAATCTTAAACGAACATCCAAAACAGGCAAAAGAGTGGTTAACACTAGAGCCAGAAAAAGCTGTATTAAAAATCAATGAACTGGGTCATTCTTTCACAAGTAAAGATCTTCAAGAATATGCTCAATCCATAAGAGTCACTGCTGAGGGTGGTTTAGATGATTCTGAGCTTGAGGGTGTCGCAGGTGGTGTGGTAGATCGTAGCTCTCTAACACGCCCAATACCAATTGTTACACTTCCAGGTATCATTCGACCAACGCCTCTACCTATTCATAATACCCCTATTCCCATACGACCACTGCCCATCAACCTAATTAATTGGTAATGGTAAAGGAAGATTGAAGAAATGGTATTAACACACGAGCGGGCATACACACTAACAAAAATTATAAATGCCGATAAGGAACGTGCAAAAGCGCTCTTGAATCTTAAGGTTGAGGATGCTACTAGACAAATTAATGCCCTCGGGTACGATTTTAAAAGCGAAGAGATTAAAGAATATGGTAAAGCAATAAGATGTTACATGGGTGGTCATATAAGAGACAGTGATCTTGATAGTATTTCGGGTGGTATAGTAGTAAATGCTCTAGTTGCTGACATACCAATTAATGAAATGAGATGGTAGAAAGCTCAGTCAGTGTCCTTTTAAAATTTCTTTAAGAAAAGCTAGATATACTTTAAATAAAAAAATTGGGAGGAATGAACATGTCGATTTCAACTGAAAGAATGGATAAACTAACAGAATTTCTTAATACTGACGAAAAACGTGCGCAAAAGCTGTTATCTCTTGAGGCAAGTTTAGCTGTAAAAGAGATTAATGGTCATGGTCATGATTTCACTGAACTTGAACTTCAAGCATATGGAGAGGCGCTTCAAGCTACGACTAAGCAACTAGTAGATGATGCGCTTGAAGGTGTCGCAGGCGGTGTTAGCAGTATGAATGACTTTATGTCAAAAGATAACGTTACTGTTAATAATGGTGCACTTATGACTATTGTTTATGGCGTAATGCCAAGACCGGGAATAATTCGGCCAGGAGGTGTGAATGCTTGGCTAACACACTGATTAGATGTAAAATGATATAGACTAGAAAATGGGAGGTATTTAATATGTCAATTACCACAGAAAGAATGGATAAATTAACAGTATTTCTTAATGCTGATGAGGAACGTGCAAAAAAGGTTTTATCACTTGAGCCAAGCGTAGCTGTAAAAGAGATTAATGCTCATGATTATGATTTTAGCGTTGAAGAGCTTCAAGCATATGGAGAAGCACTTAATAACACCACAAAAAAATTAGAAGACGATGCACTTGAAGGTGTTGCCGGCGGCATGGATAATTTTATGTCTACCGATAGCGTTAATGCAGGAAATTCTAACAGGGGTTTCGTTATTAGGTACGCAGTAATGCCGCATCCATCATTGCTTTTGCAGTCAAGAACACAAAATTTGTGGAACAAATAATTTCGTTAACATGGAAATAGATAAAGGAGCTGTACAGTATGTCAATTACAAATGAAAGAATAGCAATTTTAACAGAATTTCTTAATGCTGATGAAGAACGTGCGAAAGAACTTTTACTTCTAGAGCCAGATGTTGCAGTCAAACAAATTAATGCTCAAGGCTTTGATTTCACTGAATTGGAGCTTAGAGCTTACAGTGAGTTTATTACGAATCAACTAGCAGATGCAGAACTTGAAGGAGTAGCTGGGGGTGTTAGTGGAAATATGGATGATTTTATGTCTAAAGATAGCATTATTCCAGGATCTCTTTTCCCGATAATGGTTGCTTATGCAATTGCAACTTCGCCGTGGACTATTAGAAGATAAGTAATAATTTCAGTTATATTTTATTTTAGAAGCTATATTTATTCATCAATATTGTCCTTGGACAAAAGTGTCGGTATTGGGAAGTCAAATATGGCTTCTTATTTTAAATGATCAGAGTATAAAGAAAATTTTCAAGGAGGCTTAGTCAGTATGTGTAATTTAAAACCGAGTATTGCTGTATGGGAAGTAACCATGGGATGCAATATGCGCTGTAAACATTGTGGTTCATCGTGTACCAGTAGCCTTCCTGGTGAACTTACAACAGAGGAAGCACTGGATTTGTGTGATCAACTTGCTGCATTAGGTTTTGAATACGTTAATTTATCTGGTGGGGAACCACTTTTGCGTAAGGATTGGGATCAAATTGCGGAACGTTTAACGATTCATGGTGTCGGGCCACTTATGATCAGTAATGGCTGGTTTGTAGATGATGCGACGGCAAAGCGGATACATGAAGTGGGTGTTGGAAAATTTGCCATCAGCTTAGATGGACTAAAGCATACTCATGATTATATGAGATGTGAGGGTTCTTATGATCGGGTAATGAGTGCTTTACGGACTCTAGATAACAATGGTGTTCATACTGCGATTATTACAACAATCAACAAACGTAATTTGCCTGAACTAATAAAGATGAAGGATATTTTGATAGCGCAAGGTGTTGGAACTTGGCAACTACAGATTGCAACACCAATGGGTTCTTTTCATGGTCATAAGGAAGAACTTATGCTAGAGCCAGAACAATTAAATGATATTATCGACTTTGCTTATGAAGCAAAAGATGAGATAGGGGTCTGTCTGGGTGATTGCATTGGGTATTATTCCAAGAAAGCTCACGAAATTAGTAAAACTTTTTTTCAAAGTGAAAATGCTGTATGGCAAGGTTGTCATGCTGGAAAACGCTCGCTAGGAATATTACATAATGGTGATATCATTGGTTGTAATTCTATTAGAGATCCAGAGTTTATTGAAGGGAATATTCGTGAAAAAAGCTTGAAAGACATTTGGGAAACTGGATTTGCGTGGAATAGGGAAATGTCACGTGAAAAGTTTGAAGGTTTTTGTTTAGACTGTCAGTATGCAGATACTTGCTTAGGTGGTTGTCCTAATGTTCGACTTTGTTTGAATGGTGGGATTGCTAATGCAAACACTTACTGTGTGTATCATGATATGGTTATTCGTAGTTTTAACGCTATTTTTACTCCAGAGATCAGCTATGATGGTATGATTCGAGGGATTGAAGTGGCATTAAAGGATCAAAATTATAACTTGATTATCATGCTTATTCAAGCTTATCGGGAAGAAAATAAGGCGTTATCAGAAATACAAGACTTATATCTTCTAAACAGTTTACATTATGCTTATTTTCGAGTTGGGCGTTTTAAGAGGGCAAAGGAAGTATGTGAAGAGGTTTTAACAGTAAAAAATGATGAATCTTATGCACTTCATGGATTGGCGATTAATTTGTATTATATGGGCGAAACCGAGGAAGCATTTAATGTTTTGAATGTTTTGGAGCGGATAAGTGTGCCAAGATTTAAAGAAACAGTAAATGATTTATGTATCGCTACGCTAGACCATAAGGAAGAAGATTTAATGAATTTAAAGGCTTTAGCGGTAAAATATGAGATTGCAGTGTAGTATTTAATGTTTCATAATTTGATTACTGCAAAAATCTATGTATGTTACTTCAAAGTGCCGTATAAAGGTGTTTTATAGTATATAATAGCTATAGTTACAAGATGGTAACTAATAAAAAAACTTAGGAGGAAACAAAAATGGGAAATACAGTATTAAAAGATGAAAAAGCAAAGATTCTTACAGAGTATCTAAATGCTGACGAAAACAGAACAAGGGAGTTACTGAGTCTTAGCTCAGAAGAGGCTTTACCGAAAATCAACGGTGGTATTGGATGTAGTTTCTCACTTGAGGAACTCAAGGAATATGGCCGGATTTTAAGAAGCAGTCTTAATGATTTGGATCTGGCAGGAGTTTCTGGAGGTGCTAGTGAGGGTAATACTAGTGAAGATTTTGTGCCAATAGTAATAGGTGGAGTGGTATTAGGAAAGAAAGCTGTTGCTGCTATTGCTATTGGTGGTACTGCTGCTGCTGGTGTTACAACTGGTGTAGCGGTAGGTGTTGCACAAACTGTACGATGGTAAAATAAAGATATAAAATAAAATAATATTAAAAGCACAATGAGTGCAAGGAGGAATTTATAATGAAAGAACAAGTATTAACACAAGAAAGAGCAAATAGTATTACTAACATCCTAAACGCTGATCCAGAACGAACTAAAAGTTTGACAGCTCTTGGGCTTGATGCTGCTGTTGGTGGCTTCAATGATTTGGGTTATGATTTTACAAAGGAAGAACTTATTGCATATGGAAATATACTTAAAAATAATGAAGTACTCAGTGATGATGCTCTTGTAGGTGTAGCAGGTGGTGTAAGTGGTAATATGGAGGAAGATGCTTGGAAAACTATCGGAGCCGTTTTTGCAGGTGCCTTTGCAATAGGGCGCGAAGTTGGGAAAGGAATTGGAAATGTAGTAAACAATATCACTGGAAATTGACAATGAGTGGAGGGGATGTACCAATGCAAATTAAGAATAAACTGTTTTTCTTTTTGGGGGTAATAGGGAGTTTAGCATCGATATTTCATGTGACAACCATTTTACTGACCATGGAAATAAATACCTTTAATGAATTTATTGATAGATTTTCTTTATTTTCTATTATTTCATTTATTATATTTATATTTTTGATTTTTTCTAATCTATCTATAAGAAATGAATAAACAATAAGAAATTGAATAAAAAGTTCCTCATATGAATACTATCTCATTATTTCTTTGAGGGGTCTTAAAAATTATTTATTAAAGAAACCTATGTATACTACTTCAAATTATCACATAATAGGTCTTTTGCTAAGCTATAATGGTTGCAGTTACTAAGCTAACAAAAAAAATTTAGGAGGAAACAAAAATGGCAGAACAAGTATTAACAGAAGAAAGAGTAAAACAATTATCAGAGATCATACTTTCTGATAAAGATCGTGCAAAAAAGATTTTGGAACTTGGTGCAGATGAAGCCGTGCGTGAAATTAATGCTCTAGGTCACCATGTTACAGTAGAAGAAATTAAAGCATATGGTGAAAAACTAATAAATGCTACTCAACTAGGCGATGATGCACTTGAGCATGTAGCCGGTGGTAATAGACATTTTAATTTTCAAGAGTTTTCAAGATGGTTTAATCAAATTAGCCTTGATTTAGGTCTTTAATACTTATTAAATAGAAAAAGCTGTATTAAAATAATCGGAATGAATCGGTTAATTGATGCAGCTTTTTAATCTAAGGGAGATTTATTATGGTAAATATAACCTCATATTTAGACCATTTCTTTAAATTTATAAAGATGAGTGATGTTGGCATTAGCAATGATGATCTAGAAAAAATTTGGGGAAATGAATATAAAAGAAAGAAAATTATGATTAATGCTGAAAAAATTAATATAGTTAGTGCCACATTAGTTAAAAATCAAGAAAAGTATATTGTAGAGTCTATTAAAAGTTCTGATAAAATTGCAGATGAGATTCATATCTTTGATACTGGCTCAGATGATAAAACGTTAGATGTAGTTAAAGAAATCAAAAAAAGAAATAAGAAGGTTCAATTACATGAAATTCCTTGGACTGATGATTTTGCTTATATGAGAAACAAAGTAAATCGATTTCTTCCTTCTGATTGCTGGGTTTTTTGTATAGACTCAGATGAAGAAATGACTTTAGATTTTGACGCTAACCTTTTAAAACTGTTCTTGTCAATGATAGAATACCTTCATTCAAAAAGTGATATCTCACTTTGCTTCAAACAAACAGGCGGTGTTTCATTAGTAGCAGGTTATCCAGAACGGCTATACAAAAAGAGCGAAACATTAAGTTTTTTTGGCTGTGTTCACGAAGAGCTACGTTCTGCTAAAGACTTGATTAGAATCAAGACACAATTTACGCTTTTGAATAAAGGTAGACTTGAAGAGGAAAAGCAAAGATTCAACAAAGAGAAAAAATATTATAAATTACTCCTCAAGAACATTGAATTAGAGCCTGATAACGAAAAGTGGATTGCATTACTGCCATTTAATGAGGGCATGAAAAATAAGGCATTTTATATTGGAAAGCTAGAACTGTTTATTGCTATTCTAAAAGAAAAAGTAGTATTAGAAAGCTTTTTTTATGAAACAATTGTTGTTAATTACGCTAAAGCTTTGATGCAAACTAAAAAACTTGATGAAGCGACTGAACTACTGTCCTACTTTAAAAAAGTTTATCCTCTTAACATGTCAATCATCCTTTTATACTATTTTTTAATCAACCTTTCCATTCAAAGCACTGCAAGAAATGTTTTGTTAGAACTTGAAAAAGATGCAAGTGTTTTAAAATCAAAAGACGATAGATGGAATGAATATAACAATGTTGTGGGATTAGATGGGATAAAAGCGAAGTTACTCTTTAAAGCAGAAGAATATGATCTTGTACTTGCTCTTATTTTACCTCATGTAAAAGATAGCAATGATGGTTTATTAATAGCTGAACTAGCATTTATTAAAAAAATTTTAAATCAGTCATCTATTGATTAAGAAAGTTAAAAGGATTTATATTTAATACCTTAACTTACTACAAAAACATACATATATTACTTCAAAACTCATCATAAATATATTTAATAATGTTATAATGTATTTGTGTTGAAAAAAAGGAGGGAATAAAAATGGCAGAACAAATATTAACCAAAAAAAGGGCAGAAATCCTTACAGAGTATCTAACTGCTGATGAGAACAGGTCTTGTTGCTCTTACTTGGACTGTGAGCTTCGGTGTAGGTAGCGCAGTAACAAATCTAGTAAGAGGATAGAATGGAAGGGGTTGAGATTGATGAAAAAGAAAAAACTACTCTTTATTTTGACATTAATAGTAGCTATCATGGTAGCACTTGATATAGTGTCCATACTTTATGGACAAGAAATAGCTACTTTTAGAGAATTCCTACACCATTTTTCAATCACTAATTTAAGCGTTCTTATTTTGGCATGTATTCTGATTTATACAAATGATTTTAAAAAACACGATAAAGAATAGCGAATTATCATAAGTCCCAAAATAAAACCCATTAAAATTGAAGAATTACAGATTTTAGAAGGCTCTATGCAGGCATATCAATAGGTGAAATTGCGAAACCAACATTATTTAACTTACTACAAAAACCTATATATAATACTGCAAATTACTGCATATAGATCTTTTATAGGCTATAATAGTTTACAGTTACAAAAGTAACTAATAAAAAATTTTAGGAGGAAGAAAACATGAGCAATACAGTATTAACAGAAGAAAGAGCAAAATTATTATCGGAGATCCTTGTTTCTGACAAAGATCGTGCAGCAAAGCTTTTAAAGCTTGGTGCATCTGAGGCAATGCGTAAGATTAATGAGTTAGGTCATGATTTTAAGCTAGAAGAAATTGAAGCCTATGGAGAAGCCATTATGAGTGCTAATAAGTTAAACGATGATGCACTTAAAAATGTTGCTGGTGGTGCAGGCAGTGGTAATATGGAACAGGATATCTTACCTCTTATCCTTCTTCCTCTAGCTCCAGCAGTGGTTTGGGCAGCAACAAGGAGATAATCTGTTGCCTATCCTAATTTCACACAACTAACTTAACAATCCTAAAACAGTTCCACACATTAAGTGGAGCTGTTTTGCTGAAATTTTATAAAAGTTAAAATATATCAAAGAACAGGAGGCAATACCATGACATGGACACAAGACAAAGTAAATGAAATATATCTACTCGCACGAAATCTTGCTGCAAAGGATAGGGTATTTAGGGAAGAGTTACTAAGCAATCCCAAAGCTGCTATCGAAAAGCTCATAGGTGAAGCACTACCCGAAAATTTTAGCATCAAAATTATTGAAAGCGATCCTGCGTATTCAGCGACATTTGCACTTCCTTTAATGCTATCTGGCGATCTATCAGATGATGAATTGGATGATGTAGCAGGTGGTATAATTGCTTGTAGTACAGAAGCATGTGGTGGGCAGTCTGTCAAGTAAGCTGAAAGAATCGGATACTTAGAAAGGAATGTTGACATGATTAGAAGATCTAAAAAGTATACAAGTTTATTAATACTAACGCTTATCATCATTACTTCATTATCTGTGGGAGTCAATTTGCTGATTAATTTAACTGGCTTTGGGAATACAGGAAGTATGCGTTCTGGAATATTTGCTAACACCAATCAAGGCATTGATTCGAATAGCTGGTATTTCTTTGCCGATGAGGCCAATGGGCATAGTACTTTTTACGCTAATTTGAATCGAATGGAGTTAGATCGTCTATTGATCGAAAGTCGCATTTTGAGTGGTGAAATGCAACTTGTAATCACTCAGGATCAGACACGCCTCGTTTTTGATCTTAATGAGTATGAGATGAAAAAGACAGCAGAGGAAATTAACACAGGAATGCTAGAGCCTGGAAGAATAGAAATGAGGCTATATTTTATTTATGCACAAAATATCGATGTTATTGCAAGCTGGGATGAGAGGAGGTAAAAGATGGGTTTAACATTGGATAAAAGAAAAGAGATTTTGTATGAACTAGGGGCTGATTCAAAGGATATAGATCGTTTGCTTGCGTACACTTCAAATGTATTTGCTTATCAGCCAACTTTAGAAGATGAAAGCTTTTTACTGCGTTGGTTTCCCTTATTAACAGAAGCAGAACATATAGGCGCAGCTACTGCTATAAACAAATATCTCGTCAGAAATGATTTGCAAATTAACTTTAAAGCACCTGAGGCAGTAAAGGTTGAAATTTTTGACTCCTTTTCGGGCAAAATTCCAATTATATCAGCACACTTAGATGATGACTTTGAATCTTTAGTACAGAACATCGTTTTTAAAGACAAGCCCTATCCGCATATAAAAGCACAAGGCGCACAATTTGTTCATGGAGAAAATAATCGTTTTATTATCTTATCTCATAAGCCTTATAGTAATACACCATCAGAAGTGATGGAACTAGACTGTGATCTTTGGCGAGAAAAATCGTATACGATTCGAAAGCACCATGAATGTACGCATCTTTATACAAATCAGAACTTTGGATCAGCTAAAAATAATTTGCATGATGAATTAATTGCGGATTTTTGTGGCATTTGGGCTGCTTTTTCAGAGTACCGTGCTGACTATTTTATTAAGTTTCTAGCTCAAGGTAGATTGAAAATATATGTAGAGGGATTAAATTCAACGAGTGTCACCGTGATAGAAAAATTAGCTCACATTGCTGCTATTTGGATTGAAAAATGGTCGAAAAGTGAAAGCTTTACTCATTTGACTGAGTTGGAGCGAATTGATTTTTTGTGTAGAAAAGAGTTGTTATCTTATGTTTGAGGAGGATAAGTCTATATGAAGCATGTATTGGTTATAAGAAATAAGTTGCAGAAACGAAGATATAAAAATATTATTGTACCTGTTTTAATTTTAACTTTTGCCTTATTGACAAGTTATAGCTTTATAAATGCAACGTTTGAGAATGAGCTACCAAGATTTGCATCTGAAAATAATAGATATTTCTTAGAAAGCAGAGGTTTGGTTGAAGAACAGTTGCAGATACTTGAAGAAATGCAAGCTACTGTGCCTCAGCGTGGGCTTATTGGTTTTGAGGGCCAATATTCATTATTAGAGGATCGTACGTTAGTAAGCGTTATTGTTATTCTTGAATCTAATCCAGCGGGTGTACAAGTTATTGAAAGCCTTTTAGAGGACAGCTTTTTGAGTTATGCGAGTGCAGAGCAACTTGTAGAAGATGAGCATATGCGCTTTAGGAAAGAATTATCTGCATTATTTAACACCTATGAAAATATGAGGTCAGATCCGCCATATCGCATCACACAGCAATATTTTAGAGGGTTTGTGGGAGTTGCTATGACATTGCCATCTGATATGGTGGTAGAAGTTGCTCGATTTTCAAGTGTTCGAGCAATTATTCCTGATGAATCAGTCTATATAGAAGAAGTGGAACCTACCTCAATTCCTGCTCTACCTGGTGATCCTTTTGGAATGTCTCAGGGTCGCGCTCGAATGAATATACATGAATTACATAACCGTGGTTTCACAGGTGAAGGCGTTGTAATAGCTGTGGTTGATTCTGGTATAGATTGGCAACATCCAGCAATTGTAGGAACTTTTCCTACAATTGAAGAAATGCAACAACGAAATCCCGAGATAACCAATGAGCATGGTATCAACATAGATGGGATTTACTATTTCATCGGTCGTGATTTCATTCGCCTTTGGCCTGGTGGTGACGGTGATGACTTGCGTGGGAATCCGACATCTTTACCCCCTGGTAAATCAGGCAATGATCCGATGGAATTTTCCCCTCATCATTTTCCAAATCGCACAAATCCTTACTTGGTAGATAATGCTGGAAATGCGGTGAATTACACATCGCATGGAACACATGTAGCAGGAACGATTGTTGGGCAACCTGTCCCTACAGAAATTGCCCCTTCAACTGGTGACCCTATTTGGGATTTGTATCAAACTATCTTAGGTGTTGCACCAGGAGCAAAAGTCTTTCACTATCGTGTACTATTTGGGGCTACACCTACTTCGATTATCATGGCCAGCCTAGAACAAACCTATTATGATCAACCAGATGTCGTTAGCATGTCCCTTAGCGGTGGTCTAGCTTATCCGATGGCTATTCAAAATATTGCGATTAATAATCTTATGTTGCAAAATCCGAACAAAACTTTTGTTGTATCTGCAGGTAATACGGGTTCTAATTTCTACACAGTTGCAAATCCAAGTGGTGCGACAGCGGCAATCACTGTTTCGAATTTATCTGAGGAAGAGGTATTAGTCGGTGCGAATTTGACTAGCAGTGATAATGTTAACACTACAGCATTTCCCGTTATGGGGAATCCAAATGCACAATGGATTGTTAATGAGATTGGAAGAATGACCAACACTTTTTCTCGACTTATTGATACTGAGGGAACATATCGCATTTTTGCACTTCCTGACTTTGGTAGTGCAGCGGCAACGGGAACAGAAGATATCAATATCGGGTCGGCCTTTGGTTTGGGGCTTGTTCAATCATTTGTTGATTTATTTACATCTTTCGATCCACTGCTGTTAGAGGGTGCATTTATACTTGTCAGACGTCCATTTGACGATAACATAGGGCTTGAAAATGCACCATTAATTGCATTTGATCCAACAATAGTAGGTGCACCACCAGGAATTTTTGATTTGATCGGTGGGGTCATTATTGTTGATGGGACGGCTCAAAACAGAACACAGCCGAGAAATCTGTTTAATCAGGTAAATATGGTTCCTACATTAATGATTGATAATGAAAGCGGAAGAACACTATTTGATCATATTTTAGCTAGCGATACTGGTTATACAACTTTTTCACTGAGTGGCGATTTAGTTGGGCAAACAGTAGCACCTTCATCATCGCGTGGACCAGTGATGCAAAGTTTTGAAATCAAACCAGATGTAGGTGCTCATGGTACGCATGTATTCTCAGCTGTACCACGATGGACTTATGGTGGCGTAAATGCTAATAATCCTAACTGGCAAGAAGTCCCTTGGAGCAGGGCTTATGATTTTAGAACTGGTTCATCTATGTCTACACCTCATATAGCAGGCGGTGTTGCCCTAATGATTCAATATAGTCGAGAAGTGGGTACACCATGGGATAATCAGGAAATAAAAAGTCGTATTATGAACACTGCTGTAAACTTAGATTATTCAAGTAACAATTATGGTGTGTTTGATGGGGCAAGACAAGCGGATATTTGGGCAGCAGTTCAAGCAGATACTGTTGTTTCGGTTAATTTTCCAAGAGTAGCAACAGAATTAGGGATTCCTTTTGAACAACAGCCATTTGAAACTGTGAGAACAGGCTCATTTAGCTTTGGAGGTTTTAATCGTTATGTTAGCGGTGATGAAGTGATCTCAGAAAGCTTAACAGCAACGATAACAAATCATAGTAACACCTCTCGTAGCTATACCATTACCCATGAATTTATTACTACAGGAAGAAATTCATTAAGTGGCGCCACACTAGATCACCCTTTAACTGTAACTGTTGAAGCGAATAGTACGGCTGATTTTATAGCAACCCTTCATATACCTCCTAAAGATATGCTAGGTCATTATGAGGGTCATGTCATCGTCTCATATGGAAGTGAAATCGTAGCGCGTCTTCCTTTTGCAGGTGTGACCATTAACAACCCACCGACAGTTCAGAACGTTATCACCTATCGCCCAGTCATCTCCACTAGCCCGTATGCTCAAAATACAACAAGTCGCGAACTCGTCATCTCTTATACAGCAAATTTTGGCTTCTCTACCAATTTACATCTTATAAGGGCAGTTTCGGGAATAAATGAGCATAACTGGGATTCGCCAGCGTTTGAACATGCTGTGCTAGGTACGATTGGAAATTCAAGATTCTTTTCAGCAGCTGGAGGACGTATTCAACCGAGGACTCCGATGCGGGGTGTCATCTTTGACGGAACCTATATGCCAGTTGGAAGTCATGAATCTATCAATTTATATGAAGAAGGTGACTATTATATTGTTATGGAAGTTTGGAGGCAGAGTCCTAATTTTACAAATGGGTGGGCTTGGGAAAATAACATCCTTATTCCGTTTTCTGTCGACAATACTTTACCGAAATTTAATTCAATCGTAGTTAATGATGTCGAGGTTGATCTGGCATCTGAAAATCTTGCTGTACAAATTGCACCTACTTCTAAAAACGATCTTGTTATTACAGGCAATGTTTATGATGCGTGGCTGATACAAGCGATTAACGATGGAGTAAGGTTTGATGTTTGGCATGAAAACATGCAAGCGTATCCTTACGTGGTTAATCCATTTGGACCCTATCTCAGCGTTTCAAATAACCTTGCACTTTGGGTGTTAGTAGGAGAAAATAAGCCAGATAATAGACCTACTTTTGTGGAACTTAGCCCAAGTGGTGATTTCACTGTTACTTTGGCTAACGAAATAAGCGAAGATATTACAGAAGTGAGTCTTTGGCTTATTGATGGATATGCACCAGTTCCATCTGTTAACCAAGTGCTTTTTGGAACTAATCCGTGGAATGGAATGGGAACAGTTAGAGTAACACCTGACACAAATGGACATTTTGAGTTCCCAGGCGGAGGCGTATGGGTCGAGGAATATCTAACATATTTTTTACGTAACGAACCGATATATGCTTGGGAGAGTTTACAAATTCCTTCTATGGCATTTGAATGGTATGATTGGTCAGGGCTTAATGTGACAGAGAAAACCCTTTTGATCACAGATGTTGCATCTGAATGTAAAGTATTAGTAGAAGGACAATTTGTCGGAGCAACTGGTTCAGCCTGGCGAATTTGTGATGACGGAACGTTAGAGATTGATGAAGGTGTTATCAACTGGACTGGTGCTTTAAGTCCATGGCATAACCATCGTGCATTAATCACTCAAGTTGAGATTACAGGACCGATTCGTGCCGGAGCATCATTAAGAGCATTATTTAGAGAATTAACAGAAGTAGAAGAAATTAATGGATTAACCTATTTCGACACAAATGCCACAACAAGTATGTATCGCATGTTCTTTGGACTAAGTGGGGTAACTGAACTTGATGTGACAAATTTTGTTACAAATAGCGTGACAAACATGGCACTGATGTTTAGAGATGCTAGCAGTTTAGTAGAATTAGATGTATCAAACTTTAACACAACGGGCGTCACTGATATGCGAGAAATGTTCAGAGGAACGAGCATTGAAGTACTAGACCTTTCAGGCTTTGATACTGGTAACGTGATGAACATGAACCATATGTTTACAGCACTACACACTTTAAGAGAGCTAACATTAGGCGAAGCATTCAGCTTTATTGGAACGCCGAACTTAGTCCCAATCAGACAAACAGAAACCTATACAGGACTGTGGCAAGGAGAGGGCGTAGCGTTAACAAGTGCGCAACTGATGGCACAGTTTGATGGTAATACGATGACAGGTGCATTTGTGCGACAAAGGTGGACAGCATCAGACCCAGCGGAATGCGCAATTGTAGCAAGAGGAAGGTTTGCAAATGGTATACATATTGGTGGCGCACAGTGGCATCTTTGTGATAATGGCACGTTAGTTGTTGGTTCAGGCTTTATCAACTGGACTTTAGTCACAAGTCCATGGCACGAAAATCGCACTGATATTACCGAGATTGTCTTTACAGGAGAGGTTACAGGTGGTGCATCATTACGAAGCTTATTCCATGACTTACACAATTTAGAAGAAATCCATAATTTAGCCTACCTAGATACAAGCCAGGTGGAAAACATGGCACGCATGTTTAGAGGTGCAAGTAGCCTAACCAGCTTAGACCTAAGTACTTTTGATACAAGTAACGTGACAGATATGAGCTGGATGTTCTTCGGCGCAAGTGGCCTCGTGACACTCGATGTGACCAATTTTGCTACAAATCATGTAACAAATATGGCACTCATGTTTAGAGAAGTGAGCAACTTAACCGAGCTGGACGTAAGCAACTTCAACACAACGAGCGTTACCGATATGCGTGAAATGTTTAGAGGGATGAGCAGTTTAACAACTCTTGATCTAGACAACTTCGATACAGGTAACGTAACAAATATGAACCATATGTTCGTTGGCATGAGCGCATTAACAGAACTTATCTTAGGCGGCTTATTTACACCAATTGGCAGTCCAGGTATTCCTAGACTGAATTAACTATTTGGTGAGTTTTTGTTCGAGTTGTGGTATACTACTTAAGAAAAAGATGTTAATGCAAGCGTAACAAACAAAGGAGATAAAGCATGTTAAATTTAAAAGGAAAGTATACTGAAGCAAAAGTATTTACAGCCAACATCGATGATAAAACAATTTCGCAAATCATTGAAGTTTGTAATGAACCATTCACTAAAGGCGCTCAAATTAGAATCATGCCTGATACACATGTAGGAAAGGGGGCGGTGATTGGGACAACGATGA
>JGI24703J35330_11748412_pt1 | contig 15700 bp, 18 predicted proteins | sample TergutNt197P1_FD_35330 | JGI IMG/M metagenome (IMG submission 35330) | reverse complement strand
AAGTTTTGGCGCATGTTTCAACGCGTATGATTAATGAAGTTGAAGGGGTTAATCGGGTTGTTTATGATATTACTAGTAAACCCCCAGGGACTATAGAATGGGAGTGATCGATGGGGTGTATAAAAGTAAGAAAATGATTCATGATAGCTGAAAAAAATTATCCAGCAAAGTGGTGAAAATATGAGTTCAAGTAGAAATCTCAAAACAAAACGCGCCAGATATGAGTTTTTTGATGGAACAGTTCTGATCGCAGCATTAATCCTTTCAGCGTTAGGTATTTTGATGGTATTTAGTATCACAGGCATGTCAATTTTTAATAATCCCTCAGGCGATCCGCTTAACTATATGAGACATTCAGTTACAGGGGTATTGGGGGGGATTGTTGTTATGGGCGTAATGGCACTTGTTCCTCATAAGTGGTTTCGAGGACAGCTAGGGTTGTTAATTCTCATCGGGACGGTTATTGTTTTTCTTGCAACCATTATTTTCGGACACGGTACAGTCGCTTCACCTGATGTTCAGCGTTGGATCACTATACCAGGTGTTATTACATTTCAAGCAGTAGACTTAGCAAGAATAGGATTCACCTTGTCGGTACCATGGCTAATCAAGTATTACATTGATAAAAGGCTGTATTTTTCAAATAAAATCGCAGGCTATTACTTAGTTCCCTTGGCTTTTGTGCTTTTATGCACCCTCTTTGTTGCCGCTCAGCCGGATTTGGGTAGTGCCGTTGTTATTTTCACTATCGGAATATTTATATTTATTAGTAGCGGGCTTCATAAAATACAATTAGCTTTTCTAGTTACTTTGGCAATAATTGCGCTCATTGTATTTTCAACAGTAGGACTATATGCTTTAAACTTATGGGGATACCAATTGAACAGAATTGTCGTATGGGAAGATCCATTTAATCATCCCTATGGCTTACAAACTGTAACAGGCTTTATGTCTATCGCTCTAGGCGGATGGAGCGGTGTTGGGATAGGACGAAGCACCATTGCCCTCGGCTTTGCCATCGAACCGCACACAGATTTAATCATCACTATTTTATCTGAAGAACTAGGGTTCAGAGCCGTCTTACTTGTTATGATATTATACTTCACCATTGCTATCAAATGCTTTCTAACCGCCTTAAAATCCCGCAACGTATATAGCTCACTAGTCTGCATTGGGATTGGTTCATTCTTCTTAGCACAACCGTTTGTCAATCTGGGAGGTGTCAGTGGCTTTATCCCCTTATCAGGCGTAGCTCTTCCTTTAATCAGCTATGGAATGACCAGCAAAATATCAACGTTTGTATTAATTGGGATTTATTTCAATATGAGGCGATACATTTTGATTGAGGTCGAACGTCATAAAGAAAATCAGAAACAGAGTTCAAAAAAGAAGGGAAAAAGTAATGTTTTACAGCTAGTTCCCAAATAAATTTCGCCACTGCTTTGAAAAATAAACAGTGGTTTTTTGTTGAGTGACCAAAAAAATGAAAATACAATCGCTGATTTTTTAGCGAATTTTCTTCAAAAGTTACAAAATCCTTACACAGTTGTGTAAAAAGTGTGGGAAAATCAAAAAAATCACCAGTTCACGAGTGATTTTTTTTTTTTTTGCGTATCTATAAGTAGGAGGTGTTTTTGCATGATAAAAACAGTATTGATCGACATCATAAAAGATGCGGTAAAAATGAGTGCTAGTGACATTCACTTTTCACAAGCGGAAGGAGGAGAAGTTTTGATTCAACTAAGAGCTGGGAATGTGATGCTTCCTAGAAGTCACATTGACAAAAATAATTATGAGAAAATTTTAGCCTATATTAGATTTAACGCATCAATGGACTTATCAAATCCAATGCAACCCCAATCAGGTGGGTTGGTGATCGAGGACAAAGATGATGCACTAAGTTGTAGGGTATCCATATTACCGACAGCTAAATTCCAAAGCTTGGTTTTACGGGTTATCAATATAAAAATGGGGAAAAGTTTAGAGGAAATACCGCAGTTTCAAAGCAATGTTAGATTATTAAAGCAAATCGCTGAAATTGAAGCGGGGCTTATATTAATAGGCGGACCGACCTCAAGTGGAAAGACAACAACAGCTTATGCCATGATCGACTATTTAAAAAATGTTCTAGGAAAAAGTGTCATTACAATTGAAGATCCTATTGAATATCAACAACCTGACATTGTCCAAATGCAGGTAAATGAAAGTGCAGGGATGAATTATGAAGTTGGAATTAAAGAAATTTTAAGACATGATCCTGATGTCATTGTAGTTGGAGAAATCCGCGACGCAACAACAGCTGGGAATGCCATTCGCGCAGCCCTAACAGGACACTTAGTTATCTCAACCATCCATTCTCGTGACAACATCGGCACGATCCATCGCATTATGGACTTAGGCATTTCTGTTAGTGACTTATCTCAAGCAATCGTTGGTTTAGTCAATCAGCGTCTCACACCAAAAGAAACAAACAGAAAAGCATTATTTGAAATTTGTCTAGGCGAAAGTTTAGAAAGCCTAATGCAACAGGTAAGCGAAGGAAGTATTATTCACTTAACCTATACGACTGTAGCCGAGGAGATGATGAAGTGGAACAACAGCAAGGATCAAAGGAAAAAATGAGAAAGAAAACTCCCAAGAAAAAAGCCCCAAAGAAAAAGCTCTCACTCCAGATTCAAGTGAAATTTTTGCAGCGCTTCACAGAACTGGTAGAAAATGGTTTTGCGATAATGGATGCCTTAGAAATTATGGAAACATTTATGGATGCAAACCTTATTGCTTTTATGAAAGAAAAGTGTACAGAAGGAAGTAGCTTCTCAAGTATCTTAGAAGACTTAAACTTTCAAGCACAAATCATTTATATCATCAAAGCCAGCGAACAACATAATGCTTTGGTGCGGGGGTTGAAACGAGCGAGAGACTATAGCCAAAACTACTTTAAAAACCGCTCAGAAATGGCGAAGAAAATGAGATACCCGCTCTTTCTATTTGCAACAGTTATTCTTGTCTTAACAGTGGTAGCTATCTTTTTTCTACCTCGTCTCGATGAATTTTACACGACATTTGGGATTGATAACGACCAAATGGCTATCGGTGGTATCATCATCGTTTTACTAATAATTCTTTTCGGTATAACCAGTTTGATTATGACCGCCCTGCTGATTCTCAAGGTTCAAAATATCAATTTTCAAATCAGTTTACGAGCTCGGATTTTTAGAACACCAGGTATTAGAAAATTAGCTAGCAGGTTATTTTCATATTACTTTGCAACTCAAGTAGAAATGTTTATTGGATGTGGTCTATCATTTAAAGAAAGCTTAATCAGTATCCAAGAATTTGACACCCTACCTCTTGTTAAATTAATTGCTAAGGAAATCGAAAGAGATGCCCTAGCAGGGGAATCGTTAGAAATGTTATTTAAAAATATGGATTGCTTCACACCATACTTCCGTCTTATCGCCATCCACTCCCTTCGTATTGGGAAGTTAGACGAAGAATTAAAAAACTTCGTCACCATGGAACTTGCCAATTTAAATGGGAGTATTACGAGCTTAATCAAAGCAGTCCAAGGGGGACTATTAGCGTTAGTAGGCATTCTTATTGCCTTATTATACCTAAGTATTTTGCAACCAGTATTCGACTTAATCACAATTATATGATGGAGGTTTTACCTATGAAAAAAATATTAAAAAATGAAAAAGGCTTCACCCTAGTAGAAATGTTAATTGTTCTAGCGGTTATTTCTGTCCTAGTGCTCCTTATTATCCCTAATGCGATTTCTATCTTATCAACAGCAAATGAACAAGGATGTGAGGCCTTAATAACTTCTAATGATGCCTTAACCATTTCAAACCAGTTGACGGGTGATAATGCCACTATTCCGCAATCATCTTTTGACCGAGTGTGCGACTAATGTTTAAAGATGAGAAAGGTTTTACTTTAATCGAAGCATTGGTCTCGCTAGTTATCTTGAGCATTGTGTCGTTGATGAGTTTCTCATTTGTTTTAAATTTGCATGATTATATTCGCTTGAACCAGATAATATCCGTGTTTCAAGCGGATTTACATCATGCTAGAGATTTCAATATGATGCAGTTTGATGATTCAGAACGGATGATTATTAGGATTTACCATCAAGAACACCGATATGTCATTTTGATCGGTGATAAATTGAAAAATGAGCGGGTCTTTCCAGACCACATTAGCGTACCACACCAAAATGCTACATCAAATATAAGTTTTAATGAACGTGGAAATTTAGGATTAGGGCGAACTTTGGTTTTCTCAAGCAGATATCACGAACGTCGCGTCGTATTTTCAGTAGGGGCAGGTGGATTTGATGTTAGATAACGAGAAAGGTTATGCATTGTTGGAAAGTCTAATCGGTCTGATGCTTTTGAGTGTTGTGTCTTTGTCACTAGTCGTTGCTTTGCCGATTTTGCTAAATGAACATGCTCGACTTGATTATGAACAAGCGATTTTTCATCAACTTGTGGAGTTTCACGGGAGAGGTTTAGAAAATAATATGATTATCACTGATCCGCTCGAATTCGAGGCATTTAAACACGACGATCAATGGTGTGCTACTTATGTTTGGAGGGATGGTCATGTACGGACGATTTGTCTCTAATGAAAAAGGCTTTCTACTTTTGGAGCATTTAATTGCTGTTGTTATCATGGGGATTTTAAGTATCACATTCCTCGCTTTGATGCAAGTTGTTGCAAGTTATCGAGCAGATCAAACGGCCCTTACTATGCATGAAATCAATACCCTTGCAATCAGATTACAAAACGAAATTAGATCGGCAAACAGCTTAACTTCGTCTACAGGACAACTTACAGCTGGATTTGCGGATGGGAGTTTTGTTAGTTTTCAAATGCAAAATAATCGCCTAACTAGGCAAGTAAATGATCGTGGAGGGGAGATTTTAGTATATAACATTGCTAATATGGAAGTGCACTTATTTGATGAACGTTCGGCAAGGTTAAGCTTAACATCTTTTGACAATGAATTGTTTCAATTTTATTTGCATGCGTTAGTATTTGAACTTTACTTTCCTGCTGATGAAGATGACGAAAATGATGATGAAGAGAAGGGTGAATATGATGGTGAAGAAGATGAGAATAAAGAAGAGAAGGAAAATGAAGAGGATGAAGAAAAAGGCGTGGAACCACCTGCTGAAGAAGACGGAGATGACGAAAAAATCGAGGAGGTTATATAGATGATAAAAGATGAGCGTGGTTCTGTCTTACCGATTATGATTGCTATTACCTTTGTAGTCGCTTATTTATTAGTCATGCTTGCGACACAAATAGAAGTCAAAGCATCGTCTTATGAGCGAACTCGGATCTATATGAAAATGAACTTATTGGAGCGCGAAGGACTAGAGAAATTGGAGCATTTCCTTGAAGCAACAGAGATAAAAGATGACCTTTTAGAAACATGGGAGCTTAGAAATGGTGCAACAATGACAATTTTCGGTAGAAAAGATGGAAAAAATTTTGCTTTTTCTTACCGAATTGTGTATAATGGACTTGTGTATTCTCGAATATTGTCCATACCATACACAATTTCAGAATAAATAATGCAGAGGGGAACATGAGCCGATGAAAATAAATAAAAAAAATATCAGATACAGCATTGATGATCACCATCATGGTTTATATGTCAAGGAGGCGAGATTGCGACACGGCTATCGTTTGTCGGAAGTTGCTGAAGAAATTTGTGATGCTTCCTACTTGTCAAAAATTGAATCGGGTCGGATCATCCCAAATATCGAAGTATTTGAAAAAATAGTGGCGCGATTAAAAATCCAATTTCCGACGAAAAAGCACCAGTGTCCTGTTGATTTGTTTAAAAAAGCACTCTATCAAGAAGATGTTGATGCTATCTTACCTTATTTGAATCATGATGCATTTCACCATTATGAGATGCGCATGTTGGAATTTTTCCGCTATGTCGAAAAAGAAGAATTAGAAAAAGCCACTGAAATTAAAAATGAAATAGATCAATTTCAATTCCATTTCCATTCAAAAGAAGAACAAGCATACTTGCTTTTTGCAGGCTTGTATTATCTAAAAACTTCCAATTGGGAAAAGGGAAAGGCACATCTTGAAAACTCATATAAGCTGATGGTGGAAAATGAGGAAGAAGATCCATATCTTTGTTTGCAGCTAGCCAAATATTATTTTCGTGTAAATAAAGCGTGTGTAGGTTTTGTTTGGCTAGAACGCGCAGCTACAGAATTTAAGCGGTTATTTGAGCAAAAGTGGTCGTTTAAGTGTGATATGATTTGGTGTAAAGAAATGCTTGAAAATGGTGATGTAAATACTGTTGAAGCGAAGATGAAAGAATGGAAAATATTGTTAAGCACTTCCTCGGATAGCGAGCAAAGGCAGAGACTTAATAATGTTTGGGCACTTTTTTATGAAAAAAGGGAAGATTATGATCTCGCAGAAAAACACTTTCTCGAAAGTATTGAAGAAAAAGGTGTATTAATACAAGAAATATGTCTGATTGATGCAATTAGCTTTTATTACCGTAGACAAAGGAAGAAAGAGCTGATAAAATTAGTAGATGGCTTAAATTTGAGTGAACTAAAACCTGAAAACAGGGCACTTATAGATTTTTACTATCTCAAATTTACTGATGAGGAGAGTGAATTTTTTGAAATCTTTTTGAAAAAGGATGCGATTCCGATGGCAGAAGAGAGATTCGATTACCCTAAAATGACACTTTTTACAAAAGAACTAACTAAACTCTATCGAAGGAAGTTCAGTTATAAAAAATTAACAGATGCTTATCATGGGTTGGAAAAGTTTTGTGAAGCATTGGTTTTAGCTGGCGAAACTTGAAGCAGGAAGTAGATAAGCAATTTGGAATTGAAAATATTAAGCAAACGGATGGTGTTAAAAATGGAAAAAATTATTTTTGATCAAGAAGCGATTAATCGCTCACTAAAGCGTATTGCTCATGAGATTTTGGAGAAAAATCGAAGCTTAAATGATGTTGTTTTGGTTGGAATAAAAACGCGCGGTGTATTTTTAGCTGAGCGACTTTCAAAATTAATTTATAAGTTTGAAGGGATTGAAATCCCATTTTTAGCACTAGATGTGCGCGGTTATCGAGATGATGTCAAAAGAGAAATGGCAACACATGAAAAAGCACCAGAAATGGCTTTGAATGAAAAAAATGTGATTATTGTTGATGATGTACTATACACTGGGAGAACCATTCGCGCAGCCATGGAAGCTGTTTTAGAATATGGTCGACCAAAAAATATTCAACTTGCAACTTTAATTGATCGCGGACATCGGGAATTACCAATCAGAGCTGACTATGTTGGTAAGAACATTCCGACATCGAAAACGGAGACTGTTAACGTATTCCTAGCTGAAATTGACGGTGAAGATTTGATTGCAATTAAAGTTTAACATCAGAAAGGGTTTTAATTTTCTAAAACTCTTTTTTTGTTGGCACAATTATGATAAAATTAACAATAGTAAAATTGATCCTTCAAAATGAATGGATTTTGCTATAAGAACCAATTATTTTAAAAAAGAGGTGCACGATTTGATACAAGGCAATGATCGGGGAAAAGAAGTTTTAAAATTTCAAGAAAACAACAAAGTCATTGTGAAGTTTACAGACCAAGCAACGGCTTTTCACAACGTGAAGCGAGCGATCATACCGGGTAAAGGAGCGGTGATTAATGCCATTTCAATTCACATATTTGAAGCACTAGCAGCTAACAATATCCCTAGCTACTTTATCAAAAAGTTGAGTGATTGTGAACAATTATGCCACAAAGTTAAATCAATCCCTTTGAATGTTGTTGTTAGAAACGTAGTATCAGGGAGCATGGCAAAGCGCTTGGGAGTAAAAGAAGGTTATACGCCAGAAGTGCCGGTTTATGAAATTTATTATAAGAGCACAGAATTAAAAAATCCGCTTATTAATGAAGATCATGCTCTTGCATTAAATATTTCAACAAAAGATGAACTTGAAAGCATCCGCAAACAAGCTTTAAGAATTAACGATATATTGAAAGAATATTTTGCTAAAATCAATATTCAGTTGGTCGATTTTAAAATTGAATTTGGTCGAAGCGAAGATGGTAAATTGTTACTGGCTGAAGAAATTTCTCCAGATAAAAGTCGCCTATGGGATATGGAAACAGGTGAGCAACTAGATAAAGATCAATTTAGTCGTGATCTAGGTGATGTAAAAGTGGCTTATGAAAAAATCTTAACACGACTAGTTGCTAAGGAGGTAGGTTAAATGTTTGGTTTATTCAACCAGAAAAATGCGGCAGAACTAACCTACTACGGACTGCACGCCCTTCAACATAGAGGTCAAGAAAGTGCTGGGATTGTAACAACAGATGGCATGGAACTTTATGCTTACAAAGGGGAAGGTTTAGTAAGAAATGTTTTTTCACAACACGAGATTATTAAACTAAAAGGTAGCCACGCTATTGGTCATATCCGTTATCAGATAGCAACAGGTAGTGCAGGGGGATTGTTAAATGTGCAACCATTCCTATTTAGAACAACTGGTGAGGATTTTGCACTATGTTCTAACGGAAATATTGTTAACTCTAAAGAAATTCAAATCTATTTAGAGCGTGAAGGGAGTATTTTTCAAACCAATTCCGATGGAGAACTACTAGCCCATTTGGTGCGTCGAGAACGTGGAGATATGATGAACAGACTAAGAGAATCCATGAATTATTTGGAAGGATCTTTTGGATTTTTACTTCTGACAGTTGATGCACTTTATGTTGCAACAGATAAAACTGGTATGCGTCCACTCTCAATCGGAAAATTGGCAGACGGAGGCATTGTTGTTGCATCAGAAACCTGCGCTTTCGAAGCGGTAGGTGCAACATTTCTTAGGGATATAACGCCTGGTGAGGTAGTTCGCATTGATGAAAATGGTATTGAAAGCAAAAAGTTCGCTTCAAGCACAAGCCACAATATGTGTAGTATGGAATACATCTACTTTGCTCGACCTGATAGCGATATTGAAGACATCAATGTCCATGAAGCTCGTAAACGCTGCGGAGGAATTTTAGCAAAAGAGTCTCCGTCACCAACAGCAGATATTGTTGTCGGTGTACCCGACTCGGGATTATCAGCTGCCATTGGTTATGCAGAAGCAGCTGGTTTACCTTTTGAAACAGGTATGATTAAAAATCGCTATATCGGTAGAACTTTTATTGAACCCTCGCAAGAGCTACGTGAACAAGGTGTAAAAATGAAACTCTCCGTTGTCTCAAAAGTAGTGAAGGATAAATCAGTTGTTGTTGTCGACGATTCAATCGTTCGTGGAACAACATCTAAAAACTTGGTAAGTATGTTGAAAAATGCGGGAGCAAGGGAAGTTCATATGAGAATTGCAGCGCCAGAAATTAAATATCCATGTTTTTATGGTGTAGATTATTCCAATTGTGAGGAACTCATAAGCTTTAAATTAACATGTGATCAAATAAGGGAAAAAATCGGTGCGGACTCACTTGGGTTTATGAGTGTAGAAGGGATGGTAAAAGGTGTGGGACGATCCCTTAATTTAGGTGAAAACTGTGGGCAATGCACAGCGTGCTTTAATGGTGAATATCCGACATATCTATACGAAGATATTGAAGATGTAAACAAGACAAATCATTAAACGCAAGAACAAAGTGGCATAGTCAGGTTAAACTGTGGGAACAATAAAAAAGATATGAAAATCTCGAAATAAAAGGTGATATTAAATGAAAAACATTCCCAACATTCTTTCTACCATAAGACTAATCTCCATCATACCTCTCCTTTTGCTAACGCCATTTGAGTGGCCATTTATGACGATTTATGTCATTGCTGGTGTGAGTGATATGATAGACGGTCCTATAGCGAGGAAATTTAACTTTGTTTCAGAATTTGGTGCAAAATTAGACTCAGTAGCAGATGTATTTCTAGTGTTAGTCGTTGTATTTAGGCTGATGCCGCTTGTCGAAGTATCAACCATGATTATCGTTTGGATTTTTATTGCTATTGCGACCAAATTCTTATCCGCCTTAATTGGTTATATACGATACAAGCAGCTAGTTATTTTGCATACTTATGCTAACAAGTTTTTTGTCTTCACACTATTCTTCTTTCCATTGTTTTATTTATTTATCGACGCAAATATTATTTTGAGCGTCATGTTGGTAATCGCGTTTGTGACATTCATAGAAGAAATCTATATTAACATTACCTCAACTGAACTTGATTTAGATGAGAAGGGTTTACTGTTTAGAAAATGAAACATTTGCAAGAAATATTAAAAATCAAAGGCGGTCATTAAAATGAGCAAAGCATACGAAGAATCAGGGGTTAATCTAGAAGCAGGTTACGAATCAGTCGAAAAAATCAAAAAACACATTGCCCGTACCAAACGCCCAGGAGTATTCTCTGGTGTCGGTGCATTCGGCGGCATGTTTGACTTATCAGCTCTTAACATGAAAGAGCCAATTTTAGTCTCAGGAACAGACGGTGTCGGAACAAAATTGCTAGTCGCCATTGAAGCGAACAGGCATGATACCATCGGAATCGATGCAGTAGCCATGTGTGTCAATGACGTTGTGGTTCAAGGAGCCCAGCCACTATACTTTCTTGACTACGTCGCAGTCGGCAAAAATGACCCAGCTCAAATTGAAGCCATCGTCGCAGGTGTTGCAGAAGGATGCGTTAGAGCAGGAGCTGCCCTAATCGGCGGAGAAACAGCAGAAATGCCCGATATGTACGCCAAAGGTCACTATGACTTAGCAGGCTTCACCGTTGGAGCGGTTGAAAAATCAGAACTTATCACAGGCGAAAAAGTCGAAGCGGGCGACATCATCATCGGCTTACCATCTAACGGCATCCACTCAAACGGCTACTCCCTAGTGCGCAAAATCCTCTTTAAAGACAACGACATCAAATTAAACACCTATATAGAATCTCTCGGAACAACCCTAAGCGAAGCAATCCTTGCGCCTACGCGCATTTACGTCAAGCCAGTTTTAGCTCTAAAAGAAAAAGTGGAAATCCGCGGGATGAGCCACATTACAGGGGGCGGCTTTGACGAAAACCTCCCTCGCGCCTACAAAGAAGGCTTGAAATCGGTGGTTGATACAAAAACATTTCCAAGGCCGGCCATTTTTGACTATTTAATGGAGCTAGGTGGACTTGGCGAGCGTGAAATGTACAATATTTTTAACATGGGGATTGGCTATGCGATAATCGTTGCGAAAGAGGATGCTGATTTAGCAATTGCAACTTTGAAAGAAGCGGGTGAGACGGCTTATATAATTGGGCATATTGAAGCAGGAAGCGGCGTTGAGGTGAAGTAACCATGAAAAAAATCGTCATCTTCGCCTCAGGCTCAGGCTCAAACTTTGAAGCCATTGTAAAAAAGCTCCATGGCAACATTTGCGAAGTTGCCTTACTTTTTTGCGACCAAGCAGATGCATATTGTCTAGAAAGAGCAAAAAAATTGGGGATCGAAACCTTGCAATTAACATTGAAGGACTTTGAATCTAAGGTTGTAGACGCAAAAATTGCGTATGAAGAGGAAATCATTGAAAATTTAGAAACTATCAACCCTGATTTAATTGTTCTTGCTGGTTATATGAAGATTGTTGGCAAGACTCTACTTTGTGCGTATGAGGGGAAAATCATTAACATTCATCCTTCCTTATTGCCAGCATTTCCAGGTCGAGATGGCATTGGAGACGCGCTTCGCTACGGCGTGCGTGTGATGGGTGTGACGGTGCATTATGTCGATGCTGGTGTGGATACTGGCAAGATTATTGCACAGGATTGTTTTAAGCGTGAAGCTGGTGAGTCATTTGCGGAAAGTAAAGCTAGAATTCACGCGATCGAGCATGAGTTGTATCCGCAGGTGATTACTGAATTATTGAAATAGAATTTCAAAGGGGATGATACTGAATTTGTTTTGGAAGCGAGGAGTAACAACTGATGTTGGGAGCACATACAGAATTACACATATATATAGCATTTACTCTTGTTACGGTTGTCATATTTTTTTTTATTATAAGTTTTTTAGAAAAGAAGAGCGAGGCAGAAACAAAAGATGACGAGATGGAAATTATTTCACCCGAGTTTTTCAAACTAGAATTTACCCCTAAAACTGAGAAGGACGAAATATCTGATACAAAAGCTGTCCGAGAATGGGAGAGATTTATTAAAGGCGAAGACAATCCTATAATTAAATATCCAATTACAGGACGCATGGTGTTAATTGCTGATCTTAAAGAAAAATTGGCAACAGCTTTAGGAACCTATACACTGAAAAAAACAGAAATTGAAACTATTGAAGTTCTTAAACACGATGGTGATTTGTCAGGATTTGATGCAACTAATGTTGATTTTTTTGTAGTTGTAGGATATGTACAAAATAGCGAATTTGTCGAGAATGCTTTGGAGCGAATTCGCTTAGAAAGTCCTGATAGCATCATCTTGTATTATGCAAATATATCAAGTGTAGTCTTGAAAGATGCAAAGGCGTGGGGAATAAATTATTTGATTGATCGATGGTCACCAATCGTAAATTTCTTCGAGTTTATGGAGTTGATGCAAGGTTATGATCCGTTTACTCGTAAGAATCTTGGAGGATTCTGGTATCGATCTGAACTGGAGCGGATCATTAGAAATGAAGACAACTTAGAAGAATGGTTGAAAATTAAATTCCCAGACTGGGATCTATAACATCATCGCTAAAATAATACGAAAAACCATAGGTCTTAAGACTGATTTTCCATAGTTCTTTTGAATGAAATTGGGCGTTTAAAGTCGACATTTTCAAAAAGCTATGATATACTTAATACAGACGCGATTCTTATGGTAAATGAGAATACAAAAGGAGGTTACAAAATGAAGGACATTTTTTCAAACATTGAACAACAAATCGAGAACATTGACGCTAAAATCGAGGACATTGTAAAAAACGCAACGGATGCTAATAACTATAAAGATTTGAGCCAGAGCATTAACAAAATGGTCGATCAATCAGTCAGCGTTTTCGAAAAAGGCTATGCGAAAGCGGAAAAGGTTGTCGAGGAACAATCTGTGAAGTTCAAATCTGGATTCGAAAAACAGCAGGAGAATATAAAAAAGTACAATGATAGCTTTTCACAACCAACTGCAAAAAAGCAATCTACAAAACAAACAGGTGAAAAAGACCCGAACTTTAGAGCGATGTTTGCCAACAAAGACGGAGTTTATAACGGTGGTTTAGCACTTGCAATAATCGGATTTATTTTTGTCGGACTTTTAGGACTAGGAATTTTGACCATGCTGATTTTGAACCTAGCACTACCATTCGGAATTTTTCTTGCCCTAAACCGTTTTGTATTATGGCCACTACTCGCAATTTTCCTTATCATGGCACTAGTTGGACGCGGTATGATAAAGCGTGTTAACCGTTTCAGACAATACATAACAACTTTAGGTGGAAAAACCTATGCTCAAGTTAGCGAATTAGCATTTGCAGTTAATAAAAGCGAATCTTACGTTCAAAATGATCTGCAGAAAATGATTAATGCTAACTGGTTTAAACAAGGTCGAATAACACATGATAAAGAAACTTTTATGGTTCATCGTGATGCTTTTGAGTCATATGAAGCACAGCGCAATCATCAATTTGAAATGGAGCGAATCAAAGAGGCTAATAGGCAAGCAAATGAGCTATTACCTGAGCAGGCGCGCCTAGTTATCCAAAAAGGTGAAGATTTCATGAAAGAAATCCACGAAAAGAAAGTAGCTATTTCGGATTATGATATGACGTTGAAATTAACAGATTTAGAGACAACCCTCAAAAAAATATTCAAGCGTGTTAAAACTCATCCAGAAGTTGTCCCACAGGTGCGTAAAATGATGGATTACTACTTGCCAACAACCGTTAAATTACTGGATGCTTACGTGCAACTTGACAAGCAAACAATCGACGGGACCAATATTACAGCTGCAAAAGCTGAAATCGAAGAGTCATTAGACACATTGACATCTGCTTATGAAAAGTTGTTAGACGACTTATTTCAAGATGTGATGCTTGATGTTTCTACTGATATAGCGGTTTTGAATACCATGTTAGCACAAGATGGTTTGACAGCTAACGGATTTGATAGTATGGCTACATCGCAAGCGGATGTACTGCAAGTGGATTCACCATTAGCAGAAACGCAAGAGGAGGATCAAATTCAATGACAGAAGAAAAATTAACTGACCTAGAAATCCCAGCAACGCCAACCTTAACGCTAGATCCTTTTGCAGGAATGGAAGATGCGCCTACAGGAATGGAACTTGTTTTGGAGACAGCACCAAGTGGCGCTGATATCATCGCAACAGATAATACCCTAACACCTGAGGAGAAAAAAATGATTGACGACTTTTCCAAACAAATCGACCTTAGTAATTCAGGTGCTATCTTACAATATGGTGCCGGCGTGCAAAAGAAAATGGCTGATTTTTCAGAAAACACCCTTAATAGTGTGCGAACGAAAGATTTAGGCGAAGTCGGACAGCTTCTTACAGGGGTTGTAACGGAACTTAAAAATTTTGATGAAGAGGAAGCGAAGGGTCTTTTTGGGAAAATCAAAAAACAATCAAATAAAATGCAGTTAATGCGTGCAAAGTATGATAAAGCAGAAGTTAACATCAATAAAATCTGTGATGTGATGGAAGGCCATCAGGTAACGTTGCTTAAAGACATTGCTTTGATGGATAAAATGTATGAATTAAACCTCAGTTATTTCAAAGAATTGTCCATGTATGTGCTAGCTGGAAAGCAAAAATTAGCTGATTTTAAAGCAACAGATTTAAAAAATGCGATGGAACTCGCAAAAAGCAGTGGGCGACCAGAAGATGCCCAAGCAGCACGCGACTTAGATAGTTTGGCCAACCGTTTTGAAAAGAAAATTCATGACTTGGAATTAACGAAAACCATCGCAATGCAAACAGCGCCACAAATTAGAATGATTCAAGGAAACAACACAGTTCTAGTTGAAAAAATCCAATCAACCCTTGTCAACACAATTCCATTATGGAAAAGCCAAATGGTACTTGCCCTAGGTGTGGAACATTCAACGCAAGCCGCTACTGCGCAACGTCAGGTTACTGATATGACAAATGAGCTCCTGCGTAAAAATGCGCAAACGCTGAAAATGGCTACCATTGAAACAGCAAAAGAATCCGAGCGCGGGATTGTTGATATGGAGACTTTAAAAATCACTAATGAATCGCTTATTTCTACCCTAGATGAAGTATTGAAAATTCAGCAAGAAGGACGTGCGAAACGTCAGGAAGCTGAGGGTGAAATTCGTCGTATTGAAGGTGAACTTAAGCAAAAATTGTTGCAGATTAGTAATTAAAACAACCCAAATAACCACTGTCAAAATGGTCGACAGAGGTTATTTTTGCTATTTTTTTAAAAATTCAAAACAGCTGCAACCAATACAACAAAATAATCGTCTATATCAGTGAAGAGGAGGAAATTTTGTGGAAGATACAATGATTATCGATTTATATTTCAATCGAAACGAAACCGCAGTGAGCGAAACCGCCTTAAAATACGGCAATTACTGCTTCACCATCTCAAACAACATCCTAAAAAACGAAAGCGACGCCGAAGAATGCGTCAGTGAAACCTATTTAAAAGCCTGGAACAACATCCCCC
>JGI24703J35330_11748413_pt1 | contig 15716 bp, 17 predicted proteins | sample TergutNt197P1_FD_35330 | JGI IMG/M metagenome (IMG submission 35330) | reverse complement strand
CGTGGGCATATTTTCGAGCATACCTTTCAATAACAACTCAATTTCGCCGGTGGTTGTATCCATATCATTTTCAATGGGATTGTCCGAATTTAAGTCCACATACAAGCTGTTAAGTGGCAGATTTGATTCAACAAGTCGAATCAGACTTTCAATGGTACGCTTCGCAGAAGGCGCAGTTTCAAATAGTATCTCGACTATGGGGTGGTCTCTGTTAATCGAATAAAATGAACCTCCGCTACGTCCCTTGTGGCGTTGCCAAACATGGACGATTGAGTCCGAAGTTTCTTTTTTGCCCCTGTAAACGGATGTATATTTACTACGTTTTGCTAATCGCTCAATGATGGTGCCTAAATTGTTTCGTACTTCCTCCGGTGGCACGGCTGTAGATTTCTTTATGTCAAGTGTCCACAGCGCATCTAATTCGTTTGGAATATCTACTTGGACACGCGCCAGTTTGGATAACTCTGCTTGTGGTATCATCCTAAACCACGTTCCCCAAATCAAGAGTCGCTTATTTCGATAGACGTAGAATCCTTGTTGTTTGCGCAAACCTTCTTTACCACCGAGCGTAGCAATATCACTCGCTGAAAGATTTGAAACGTGGGGGAGTATGTATGAATTGATAACTACATTCGACCCTTCAATATTCAAAATTTCATCAGACATAATTTTGGTATTTCTTTTAACAAGAAAAGGGTCCGCCGATTCTATTGCGACGTTGTTCATAGAGAGTGCAAGTCGTTTAATCCCGACCTCCCCGGCGATATAACGATGAAACACAAGCGAAAGGTGCGTCCGAGCATCATCCATTTTTCTTGCCATTGAACGACTGAAATTTATTTCACCTATTTTAAGCCTGTCCAAATTCTCCCAAACTACAAGGGTCCCTGATTCACGTTTGCGCAATTCATCTATGCGGGGTATAGCATTAAATTCTTCTTCGGAATCAAGAATCAATAAAGACCAATCATCTTTTTCTATTACATGGTCAATATCCCAGCGGCGCGCTTCAAGATGTTCCCCCTGTTTTGTAACAACAGTTAATGTTCTGCATTGTGAAAGTGAAGCGGTTTTTAACCCCAAGCCAAATCGCCCCAAATCATTTGCTTCGCGTTTTTCATTCGGGTTTTGGCTTCCATAACGCATTGCATTGTCAAGCTCGTCAGCATTCATACCGCAACCGTCATCAAGAATTGCTATATAAGATTCGCCAACAGGAAAAAAGAAAATGTCTACACGCGAAGACAAAGCCGTTATGCTGTTGTCGATTACATCAGCGATGGCGGCTTCCAATGTGTATCCGATTGCTCGCGTTGATTCGATTAGCGTCGGCGCATACGGCGGTAGCTGTTTTGTTTTCATCCGACCAACTCCACTTAAAGATTGACGCATTCCATTTTCTTGGAGAATTATAGCATACATTCCCGCAAAATTCACCCAAAATCCGTATAGCGTAGACAGGCTTTTCTCATGGGTTTTCTACCGTGGCAAGCAAGGCATAATGTGAACATTATGCAACTTGTTGGTGGCAAGCCCCCAAACCCCCGGGCGAAAAAATCTGTGGATTTTTTCTGCCCTTTAACAACGCTTCGCGTTGTTTGCGCCGCCGCTTCGCTTGCGGAAATGAAAATAATATTTTTGCCGTCCTTTGGCGGCAAAAAAATCCCAACCGTTTGCGCGGGTTGGGATTGAAAAAATTTTGTGTGAAATTTTACATTGTGTGTTCGTATTTTTTCGTTGGCGTTGACGTTTCACGCTCCACTTCTAAAATCATTTCGCAATTTTCCTTCGCGGATTGCAGATTTGAAATGCGCTGTTTTATTTCGCTACGAGCAAGAATACATTTTTGCTTTTCTGCAACAAAGTTTGCGTATTCAATTTGTAATTCTTTGGTCGTGGGAAGTTTTTCGAGCAACAACGAATCGAAATATTTTTTGGCTTCCCTGCAATCGCTAATTGCAGTTTTGTTCTTGGCGTAGAAATCGGGGTTGCGTTTGGAGTGCAGATATTCGGAATAAATTTCTCTCGTTTTTTTGTATGTGCCGATGTGTCGTTGTAAAATGGCTATTTCTTTTATGCGGGTGTCTGCGTTTGAAATGCGGCGTTCGAGTTCGCTGTATTCCGAATTGACTTGCGTGATTTTCGATTTCAATGTTGACATGTCGGTGAAATTATTGTTTTGCAGAAACAAAATCGTTTCGGCAATTTTTTGAAGATTAAATCCCTGCGCCCAATATTTGAAACCCTCGGATTTTTTCGCGTTGATTGCCTTTTCGAGGTCAAGAAGCAAACCAATTTTTTGTTGCGGTGGACTTTCTTTTGCTGGTGAGGGTTGTAGCGCGGGCGGTTGTAAAGTTGGCAACAAATTTTTTTGCGGTGGCGATTTTGGCATTGGGGCATCACAGGAAAAAATATTTTGCGCGGCGGTTTCGCTTGAGGGTTGCCGTGGAGCAGTTGTCGCTTCTTCATTATAACGTGTATGGGCTTCCGCAATTCGTTTCGCAAGATTTTCTTCGTGATACTCGTTTGGCAAACTTGATAAGCGAATGAATCTTTTTTGCCCCGGTGCTTGAACAGAAATGTTCGCTCCGCGTTTTATCTTACACCCCTCGGATTTTAGTTGCTTCAAAAATTCGTCAAAGTCCTTCGGGCGATTTTGCAAAATTATTTCATCAATGAGATGGGTCAGTTTGTCGCGTTTCGAGGGTTCGCGGTAACGGTTGGTGGCAGTTTTGGAGTGGTCGGGGTTCATGATTACGGACAAATTATGCTCCATGCAAATACGGTCGGAGATTTCGCGCAGGATTTTATATGAGCGGATTGGGTTTCGGAATTTTTTCGTGCAATCCAAATTGACCGAATTTATGATGACATGGTTGTGCAAATGTTGACGGTCAACGTGCGTTGCCACGATAAAAGCATGGTTGCCGCCCGTTAATTCTTGCGCGAGTTTATGCCCTAACTCGTTTGCGGTTTTTGCATCAATTTCACCCGGCGCAAACGCTTGGCGAACATGATACGCAATTATATCATGTTCGCCTTGGTCGCGCCCGGTGCGGTAGGCGTATTCGGATTTCGCAAGCAGAAATTCCATGTCCACCGTGGCGGGGTCACATTTGTAGCCCGTAACAAGTTCGCCGCCGTCCGTTTTTTCGGCGTTCATGGCGTACTCGGTGCGGTCGCCCAAACATTGGCTGATTGTTTTGCCTTGCCGAACGTGCAGGGGTTTTATCCAAGTGGCAGCCACAATTACACCCGCGAAATTTTGTTCAGATTCGTGTTGATTTTGTTGTAAATTTTTGCGATAGAATCCACGTCGCTTTTTATTTCGGCGTGTTCACACTTCAATGCGATTACGTCCGTTTCGTAAATGCTGCGCGTTTGATTTGCCACCTTCACAATTTGATTGATATTTCCTGTTGCGTTGGCGATAAGGCGCAAAAGTTCGCGCACTTCGGTCATGTCTATCCGAAAAATCGCGCCGTCAAAAACCATTTTGCGAATGAAACGCTCCCGCGAAACATATTCCGCAGATTTCATGCCTTCGGATATAAACTCGCGCTCTTTTTCGTTCACACGAATTTTTATTTCAATCCTTCGTTTGTTTTCGTCTTGCATGAAGCACCTCCAAAAAAATTTTAGGAATCTTGAAATTGAAAATCCAATTGTCCTTTTTATGTCAATTTTTTAATGTCTTTAATTTTTGTAAGCGAGGAAGCAATTCATTTAACCCAACGCTATCGCCTCCCGACTTCAAAATGCTGCGGGGCGTTCGATTGCTTTTCAATCCAGCGCATAAGCCCCTCTGTCGGAACGACCATTCGCCGCCCGATGCAAATTACGGGAAAGCCTTCACTTTTAGCGAGTTCGTAGGCTTTGCCTGTGGAGATGCCAAGCCGTTTCCCCATTTCCTTAACCGTCATGGTGAGTTTTTCCATCGTGTCACCTCCTTCTTGCCCGAACCAAATATGGTTCGGCTTGTTTTTTAAGCATACAGAATCCTATATGGTATTGTCAAGCACTAATCAAAGTTTTATTTTTATATACATTCTCGTTTGGTTGGGTTATAATTTCCGCAGGGAGTGATTAACATGACTTTGGGACAAAAAATCAAAAAAATCCGCACATTTCGTAACCTTACCCAAAAACAGCTTGGCGTTTTGCTTGGCTACACGGAAAGCAACGCCGATGTACGAGTTCGCCAGTACGAGCAGGACGACAAAGCACCACGAAAAGAAAACCTCATGCGCTTTGCGGAGGTCTTGGGCGTAAATTATGTAAGCCTTACGGGTGGAGAAGCGGGGTCAAGGGAATACATCATACAAACACTTTTTTGGTTGGAAGAAGCAACTCCGGGGTTAATCAACATTATTCAGCTTGAAAAAATTCCGCGGAAAATGGGCGCGAAGAAAAATCCCGACCACCGCGAAAACGATATGTCCGTGAAATATCACGATGGCGATGATTGGCCGACGTATCTTCCGGCGTGTATTTGGTTTAAGCAAAATTCGATGAATCAATTTATCGCAGACTGGCGTACACAGAAAAAAGCAGTAATTGCGGGAAAAATCACGCAAGATGAATATTTTGAGTGGAAATTAAATTGGCCGAATTACGGCACAGAGGGGAGCAAAAATAATGCCTAAACGAAAATTAAGCAACGTAAGCCAACGCAAGGACGGAATTTTTGAAGCGCGACAGACTTTCGGTTACAAATCGGACGGCAAGCCCATACGAAAATCTTTTTACGGCAAAACAGCCAACGAAGCACTGAAAAAATTGGAAGACTACGCAAAGCAAGTGGACAATGGGTTGAGTTTAGATTCTCGAAGCCTAACCTTCGGGCAATGGTTAGACATTTGGCTACGCGAATACAAATTGCAAAATTTACGCCCCACTACTTACGATACTTACGAAAATTTAATCAAGGTTCGGATAATTCCCGAATTAGGCAAGCACCCTTTGTTGAAATTACGCCCCGACCAACTGCAAACTTTTATCAACAATCTCCGCAAAGAGGACGGAAGCCCGCTGTCTACGTCAACGGTCAGGCAAATAAAAGTAATTATTTCCAGTGCGTTGCAACAAGCCGTTAAAAACGGTCACATAACCCGCAACCCGGCCGATGCACTTAGCTTGCCGAAGTTAAGCAAGAAAACAGTTCGTGCGTTCACAAGAGAAGAACAATCCGCGTTGCTGGAAGCGGTAAGGCATCACCGCCTAAACGCATTATTCGTATTGGCTCTTGGAACAGGCGCAAGAATTGGTGAAATTTTATCCGCAACATGGAAAAACGTAGATTTTGAAATGAGCGAAATAAACATAACCACTTCGATTTCACGCACGAAAGACCGAAACTCCACGGGTGAAGCAATCGGGAGTAGCCGAAAAGTTGATGAAACAAAGACGCGAGCGGGAAAACGCGCCATACCTCTTACGAAGGAAGTACGCGCCGCGCTTATTCGCCACAAGCAGGAGCAAGAAATTGAGCGCGAAAAAGCGTGTTCGGCGTGGGTGGATAACGATTTGATTTTCTGCACACAGCTTGGCGGGCATTTGGAATATCGAAACACCGTGCGTCTTTACGAAAATTTCAGAAATTCCGCCGAATTACCCGCGCTAAGTTTCCATTCACTTCGGCACAGCTTCGCGACAAGCGCAATTTCGGCGGGCGTGGATTATTATTACCTCTCGCGCATCATGGGGCATAACAGCATTTCCATCACGCTCGACACGTACACAGATTTCATGCCGGACAAGTCCCGCTCCGAAATGGTGAAAATGGAAGGCATTTTACTTTTGGAAACGGCGTAAATTTTTTGCAAACCGTATGGCGTAGTTTGTGGCGTAGTAGCGGAAAAATGACTTATGTATCGCCAAAACAAAAACCCCTGCAATCGTGCGATTGCAGGGGTTTTGATTGTTGAACCATCAGGGACTCGAACCCTGGACCCTTTGATTAAAAGTCAAATGCTCTACCGACTGAGCTAATGGTTCATATGGAAAATGGGAGGATGATGGGATTTGAACCCACGACTTCCAGAGCCACAATCTGGCACTCTAACCAACTGAGCTACACCCTCCACAGAAGTCTCCTTTGAGACACCCGACGCATTATATATTATTCTTATCCCATCGTCAAACAAAAATACAAAATTTTTTCAAGAAGACCAATTTCTTCAAGAAGCACAGCGTTTATGCGGCTTGCAAAGCTTTGTACCAAAACATTGTCCGGTATTAAATTTCCTACCTCCAAGGCAGTGTACCCCAAAGCGGTAGCCCCGGGAATTCTTCGCGGGTGCGTGAGCGGGTGATGGGGTATTCGTAGTCCATATATTCTAGGGGAATGGGTTCGCCGGAAAGCATATGGGTTACATCGAGGTGAACTTGGCGCATCCGTTCGATATCCTGCGGGCGAAGGTCGGGGGTTTCTTCCGATTTTGCGCGGCGAAGTGTCTCTGTTACGGGCAAGATGGTGAAATCCAGAAGGGGTTCGCGAGTGGGGTCGTGCTGGCGTACCCAGATGGGAACATGTGAAGCGGCATAAATAAAAGCGTTGCCATATTCGTCGCGGGCAACATCTACATAGAAAACCGCGCTGGTTTCCCGCGGCTGGGTTCGCTGGGCAGAAACGAAGTTTGCCATGGAGTACGCCATAAAAGCGCGGCGAGTAGTGCCGTCGTCGTTTGTTACATATACAAATTCTGCGGGAAGAAGCGTGTGGGGATGATGATTCATAACCATGTCCGCGCCCTCATCCAGAAAAAGATGCATGGTTCGCATCCAATTTACCCAGCGAGTGTCGGTTCTATCGAAGTTGTCCCACTGATGGCCGCCACCTGCACGGTTCATGGTGCCATAGTATTCGATGCCAATGTGGGGCAATACTATAATAAAATCCGTTTCCAAAGCACGCGCACGCGCCATGCTTTCGCGAATCATTTCGTAGTCAATTTGAGACTGTGCCACGAGGTCGTGATAAACAATTTTCACCATGAAATTATAATCGCCAAGGCAAATTGCATTGCTGTGCATAGTCATGTTAAGCACGGCGAAAGTGAAGCCGTTTACTTCAAAAACATCAATAATTTCGCGGCATTCGGGGGTAAGATAAGTTCCTGTGAAACCTAAACCAACGTCGTTTAAAATTTCAATTGTAGAACGAACTCCGGCAACCCCCGCGTCGAAGCTATGATTATTTCCCGTAGTAACCATGTCGAAGCCCGCGTTTAACAAAGCCTCAGCTAAAGCCCTGGGCGAACGAAACAAGGGCCATCCCGCAAAGCCGGAATGCACCAGAGTAGTTTCCAGATTACCAATTGAAAAATCTGCCGACTGTATGTAGGGCGCGATATATCTGAAAGCGTAATTAAAATCATAAACATCGGGAGCAACCCGCGCCGCATGAATCTGGTCGATATGGCACATAATATCGCCAACAAAAGCAAGCCGCGCAGTTGGGGGCAAAGCGGGTTCGTACAAATATTCATAAGGCGGCTCGCCGGGCAGCTCATAAAATGACTCGCCAAGCGGCTCATAAGAGGGTTCTTCTGTCGATTCATCAGGCGCAACTGCCAAAACAGGAGCGACTTCATGCCCCGCGTTTTGGGTAAAGATAAGAACAATTACAGACGCTGTAATGAAAAGCGCGAGTACCGAAAAAAGAATCAACCATTTTTTCTGCGAAATAATTTGCATAATTTCCTGAGACATATTTTCCCCACCCCAACGTAATAATTATAATATACCGCAAAATTTATTTCCCGCCAATACAAAAATGTGTTAGAATAGTCGTTGGACAAATGCGACAAATTTTTCAATCGGGATGTGCGCCATAAAAAATATAAATATGAAGAAAATCGTCTCGTGGCTTGGGACAATATTAATGATAGTTTCGCTGGGTTTTATAGCACGGCGGCTTATGGAATATGGAATCGACTTTTCTTTGCTAACCTCGCCTATTATTGTTGCGGGGCTTCTAGCAGTGGCTTTTGCAGAGGGGATTGCAATGTTTGGCGCGGCATTTAATTTTCGCGCACTGTTGAAAAATGCATCGGGTGTTCTTGTGGAAAAACCCCTTGCCGCCGTGGTTTACCTTACATCGAATTTGTATAAATATATTCCCGGAAGCGTTTTATACGTAGCAGGGCGGCACAGAATCGCTGTCGAAACCAAGGGGCTTACCCACGCAAAGTTGGCGTTTTCTACAATTGTCGAGGGTGTTTTTTATGTAGTTGGCGCGCTTATTGTCGCGATTATTTTTGCATTTGATTATTCACATAATTACATAAGGCAATTGGAAATTTTACCCCTTGTCATGCTTGTTATCGGCATTGTAGTCGTTATTGCCGCGCCTCCGATTTATTTGTTGCGCCACAGAATTGAAAAATTTTTGTCTACTATCGAAATCTTTAAATTCTCCGTTGTGGTAAAGAGATTTGGGTTCGCGCTTGGGCTAATGTTTCTCTGGGGCATCACATTTTTGTTTACCCTAATGCTTCTCGGCCAGCCAATGAGCGCGACGCTTGCGCCTGCAGTTATTGGGCTGTATTTGCTTGCGTGGCTTGCGGGCTTTCTTACGCCGGGTGCGCCCAGCGGTCTTGGTGTGCGCGAGGCTGTAATGTTAATGTTTCTCGGCGGCCTTGTTTATACAGAAATCCTGCTTGCGGCAATGGTTATTCATCGTGTAATCACAGTAGCGGGCGATATTTTCGGCTATTTAATTGCAATAGTATATGAAAAAGCGGCGAAGGAGCGTGCATTATCATGAGGACTAACAAAGAAAAGCTACCGATAGTTCTGGTTTCGGCAGAAGTATGCCACTCTAAGGGAGGGGTTAGCGGAAAAATAACTGCCGACGGCGAAGTAGTATGGCTACAGGGAACAGGCGGGATTACATATAACGCAAAAATCGGCGATTTTTGTTTAGGCTGGGCGGCAGACCATTTGGAACCGGGGGTATCAGCGCGAAACAAAACAGAAGAATACAACCAAGCCTTTACCGTACTATCCTGCATAGGAAACGAAGCAACAGTAAGAACGGGCGACGCAAAGGGCGAAAAGGGGTTTGTAACAGGAAAGCACGGCGGATGCGACCATGTATTAATCCACTTTCCCCAAGAAACGCTGGAAAAACTAAACATCGGCGACACAATAAGCGTAAAAGCAACAGGTCAAGGATTGGAACTTCTCGATTATCCCAAAATAAAAATGCGAAGCACAAGCCCCGCATTACTGGAAAAAATGAATATCCGCGAAGAAAACGGCATTCTGAAAATAGCTGTATCAAAAATTGCCCCCGCGTGCGTAATGGGTTCCGGAATCGGGCATTCAAATTCAGCAAGAGGCGACTATGATATCACGCTATTCGACGAGGAAATTTTGGAAAAATACAACTTGTCCAATCTGCGATTCGGCGACATTGTGGCAATCACAAACGCCGACACACGCTTTGGGCGCACCTACAGAAGCGGCGCGTGTACAATAGGCGTAATAGTCCACGGCAGTAGCGTAATTGCAGGACACGGCCCCGGCGTTACTACCCTAATGACAACCATAGAGCCGCTAATCCAGCCATTTATCGACGAGAATGCAAATTTAGCAAATTATTTCATATGACATTACAATAAGTTAATCCAGTCTCGCTTGTTATGCATTACGCTAACGATGTTCACGGTTTTTTTATTTTCGTTAACAATATAGAAAATTATGTAATTTTCCACAGGGATTGAACGAAACCCTCTCTGGGCAAGTAACTCATCTAATACCAATGAAAATCTTTTCGGCATAAAACCAAGCTCTGCAATATTGCTTTTTATTTTATTCGCAATCCTGTGTGCCAAATCAGGAGCATCGTATTCTGTGATAATATACTTGGTTACATCAAGCAACTCTTTTCTTGCACGACTAGAAACTGATATTTTATACTTCATACTGTTTTATCAAATCACGCATTTCACGCATGACATCTTCAAAAGGGTACACCCTACCATTTTCAATATCGTCTAATCCCTCTTCTAATCGACGGTATAATTCTTCCTTCGTTGTTACTTCTAAGGGATTTTTTTTTGCTCGAATATTACGCAAATAGTTTACCACAACATCTAGTTTATCTTCGGGCAACTCATTGATGTAACCTATTGCTTCATTTCTAATAGTCGTGGCAGTCATGTGATTCATCCCTTTCTGATTGCTACCTGTTTCTCTATTATAACAATAAAATCAACGATTGCCAAAACCATTTTTTCGATGACCATTTTTTGATGAGGCTTGAGGTTTCAGATTTGGGTTTAATCATAAAAATTCTCTTCGTTGAATATTCGGAATTAATATTGTTTCTTGGCTTGTTTTTTACTCGATACTTTTTTTAAACGACGGTTCACATGCAAAATTTTTATGCTACTGTTAATATTCGACAAATGTTCTTCTATTTTACCGAAATCAACATCAACGTATGATGATTCAATTTTATTTTCTATACTGCATATTTCATTGTGCAGCCAAGCCATAATCTCCGATATCGCATTTAATGATGATTGTATATCATACAAATCTATATCTGTTTCAGCAGATACTTTAATATCATTACCTCTTGTATATATGACATCGCGTTTTATAGGTGGCTTCCGAAACCAACCTTGTTAATAAATTAAAAATAAGAGCAACAACAACAGCGGTCGCTGCTATTAAAGAAGAAACTCCTTCAATACTTAAGACCTCGAATAATTCAACCACATAAGCCTCCACTGAGTAGATTTTCGCAAGACACCATGGTTTTAGGGCTTGTGTTGTCAAGGCAGTTTCGGATAAAGTTATCCACATAAGACTACTCTACATTATCAATGGCGTGTATGGATTGTTCTTTTTTGTTAAACAGCAACCTACGTTTATTAGGAATTAAGTCGAACTTACAAACGCCGTTTTCATAATCAAAGTGCCAATTGAAAAATTGCATGGAATCCGTGCCCAATAAAAACTTGAATGGCGCACTAAGGCTAGTGAGAACAGGCCAATTATAACCTACCCACTCGCCTATATGGATTTCGGGCAATATGACTTCGTAGCAGTCATCAAGGGGCAAGCCCGAAGCTACCGTCGGACGCGCATCACCCTCTAACTGCTTGCCTGATTTTATCCAGTTTTCATCGTAGCCAAGCTCCAAAAGAAAGTCCTTGCCGATGGTTGTACAGTTTGCGCCAGTGTCCACTTTGTAATTACGATGCAACATGATGGGAGCGTCTTTTTGTTTTGCATAAAAGCGGGTTATAACAAAACCCAGTGCATTAAATTTTATTTCAGCCACCGACAACAACACCCCCAAGACAATTACGCATTAGGTTAATTCCTTCACCCACACCGCAATAAGGTTGATTAAGGCTTTTAATCAAGCGGTATAACTCTCTTTCATTATCACCCACATAAAGCACCGTGCCGACATCATCCGACAATTTCATACTATCCATTTGCATAACAATATAGCTGTCAGGGTAACGCTCCGAAGCCTCGTTTCCTGTCATGCGCAAAGCGGGTTCGATTTTTTTGTACATGGTATACCTCCTATAATTTAAGAGCTTGTTAAGCATAAATGGTTTTCAATTTGTATTAAAGTGCTATCAACCGTACTTTCATTGCTTCTCATAATAGTAAACAAGTTATATGTCTTTGCCTTTTCATCCATTTCTTTCGCGCTTATTCTGAACAATTCGTTTTGAACTTCAAATTTCTTCTCAGAATTTTCCAACGACTGAATCGCTATTGTAAAATCCTTGTGGTCTTCACATTCCTATGTTCATAATATTTCCTCCCGAAAAAAATGTACACGTTCAGTGTTATTTTGTTTTATTCCTTGCTTTTGCGCTTAAAAACTTTAATTTATTATAGCAAGATGGCACATCACAGTCAAAATCAATTGAATGGGCGAGCGCACTTATACAGTATCGACAAGTCAATACTGCCGTGCGCTCCTTCGGGGAAATAAAACAGCGGAGCTTCGCTCCTGTAAAAATCAAAATCATTCCTACAAGAGCAAAACCCCACTGGCTGAAAATTCGGCTACCCTCCTCCCGCTTACTTCTCAAAACCCGATGTTTTACCGCAAACAGGGCGGTTGAGTATTTTTTAGTGTACTCTTTTTTCAAAAGTACCCTTCATATCATAAGTGTTATAATTGCTACTGCCGCTCTAAAAATTCCAGTAACGCGCCTTCCATCCCTGATGGTGTTTCTTCCATCCACCAATCAATATGCCCAAGGAAAGTTAATTCGTTATCATCGCGAGAAAACACAAGAACTGTGCGGGCTTCATTCCAAGCGGTGTGATGCCCAATCCAGCCGTCACTATCCGGGGAAAACGTACCCCATCGCAATGTTTCTGATTCAAGGTCATCCGTTTGAAGCATGAAATCAAGCCGCCACAGTTCTAGCACATACGGCATAATATGGTCAAATTCAGCTTCTTTTTCAAGCGCATTTATTTGTGTCGCAATAATATTGGCGGGACGAATATAAGCTTGTTGGTCAACATTGTCGAAAATGCCCACACTAAGTGTTTGCGCTAAATTTTCAATAAAAATATTTGCAAAATCTTGTACGGTCTGAGGGTCATCTGCATAAAGGGCATAATTTTCGTTGTAATCGCCGTCCACACTTGCCGCGTCCTCAGCACAAGACACAAGTATAGCCGTCAAAATCAATAGTGCAGATAGCAAAATTGTCATTTTCGTACATTTTACTGCTTTCATAATTGCACCAACCTTTCAAGATTCAAACATTGCAAAAAGCTGCGAAGGCGTAAGCGAAGATTTTTCATCGCCCATGACATCCATGACGATTTCGCCCCTGTCGAGCATAATCAGCCTGTCGCCATAAGCAATTGCGTCGCTCATATTATGCGAAATCATAATAGTAGTAATTTTCAGTTCATTCACGAGATTTTTTGTAATACCCATGACTTGCTTGGCAATTCTGGGGTCAAGAGCGGCAGTATGCTCGTCCAGAAGAAGGAGTTTAGGCTTTTGCAAGGTTGCCATAAGAAGCGTAATAACCTGACGCTGACCGCCGGACAAAAGCGAAGCCTTTTTACGAAGCATAGTTTCTAAGCCGAGGTCAAACTCGGCTAATTTTTTTTCAAAGTACGCGATTTCTTTCTTGCGTAAAGCCCATTTGAACCAACGCCAGTTCCCACGGGAATTAGCCAAAGCCATATTTTCCGCGATGGTAAGCTGTGGGCATACACCAAAGTTTGGGTCTTGGTAAACCCGCGAAATCAAAGCCGCACGCGCACTGTGGCTTTTTTTCACGATATCATTTCCATCGAAAAAAATTGCTCCCGAAGTAGGACGCAAGTTTCCGTTAATTATATTAAAAAGCGTACTCTTACCCGCTCCGTTTCCGCCGATAACTGTGACAAATTGCCCCTCCGGAATATCGAGGTTAATGTTTTTAATAACGTGATTTTTTTCCACGCCATTATCAAAATCTTGCGAAATATTTTTCAACGAAATCATATATTAGCCTCACGTCGCTTAAATTTAATTTCTCTAAGCTTTGGGACGCACAACGCACCCAGTGCAAATAACGCCGTAAGTAAGCGCGTCCAGTCGGGGCTTAAAAGCCCGGAAATAATTACAAGGGAAATGCAGGTGAAATAAATAAACGAACCCAGCGATATAAATAACATTCGCGTTAAAATGCCCGCATTTTTCGGGGTAATAATTTCGCCGATAACAAGGGAAGCCAACCCAATAATAAGAACTCCCGTACCGGAATTAACATTCGCGCCGCTTTGCTGTTGGGCGACAAGCGCACCCGAAAGCCCGGTAATTGCGTTAGAAATAACAAGGGAAGTAATTTTTCTGCTATCGGTGCTAACGCCGATGGAACACGCCATTCGCTCATTGTCGCCCGTAGCACGAATTGAAAGCCCAAGCATCGTACTGTAAAGAAAAAATAAAGCGGCGATTACAATAACAAGCGTCACAGCTCCAATAATTATGTACGAAAAAAGCAATGCATTAAAAGGCTGAACCCCAAATTCCACAAGCCATCCCCTAACAGGCGCGAAAATAAAAGTGTCAAGAGGCGCGGAAATAGTGCTACCCCCCATAACAAATAAGTTTACGGAAAACAACGCCATGGTAACAAGCAGACCGGAAATAATTCCATCTATTTTAAGCTTCGTATGAATAAGCGCGGTAGCAAGCCCCGCGATACCGCCGCCCAAAATCGAAACAACCATGACAGCCAAAAAATGCGCACCATTAAACAGCATGGTCATAGCAATAGCGGCACCAAAGGCAAAAGTGCCTTCGACGGTAAGGTCGGGCTTTTTCATGATGCGCAAAGACATAAAAACGCCAATGACAACAGGGGCATAGAGTAACCCCTGCCCCATGCTGCCATATAGACTTGTTAAAAAAATATCGGTTGTCATCAGAAAGTTCTGTTCGCCCGCTCTAACAATGTGCTTGGGATTTCAAACCCAATCGCCTCAGCTTCCGACACATTGATGTACAAAGACAGTGATGCGGCAGTTGGTGAATAAAAATTCTGAGGCCAATTTCCATTTACCAAAATATTATACGCAATATCTGCGGCGGCTGCACCATTAGCCGCAAAATCTACAGAAAGCGATGCAACAGCCCCACCCTCCACGATTGGCAAATCTGCCACAACTACAGGCAGACGACGTTCGGGGTTTTGGCTGCGGTTCAAATTTTGAACCATCTGAATTTGCCCCGTAATTTGATTATCCTGAGGAATGTAAATACCGCGAATGGTTGTATCTGCGGCTATGTTAATAAAATGCTGTGTAAGATGCTCCAGTCCATTTGCGGGTATTCCGAATGGAACAATCGTACCCTCCGGCGAAACTGCTTGCAAACGCCCAAGGGATGCGACAGAATTCGGCTCATCCGTTGTATACAAAAACGCGATGCGGTTTTCAGCATCAAGCGTACTGCCGATTAATTCCGCAAGCAAATCTGCTTGCGTTTCCATCGGAAGCGCACTGGACGCACCGGTAGAAACATCTGTAACAAGCCCCGCACCAACCGGGTCTGTAATTATGCCGTATACCAGCGGAATTTCCGCGCCTGTTGCCACGGGGAGTGCTTGTTGTGACGCGCTTGTTCCCAGCGAGAAAATCAAGTCCACATGCTGTGACGCAAAAGTATTTGCTATCGTCGTAGACATCGCAGGGTCGCCCGCGGCATTTTGATAAATAAATCTCACCTGATGACCTGCCGCTTCCAAAAGCTCTGTCATACGGTCTTCAAATCCCGGCACTCCAAGCTCGAATGCAGGAATCTGCGCCCCCGATAAAATCCCTATGGTAAAATCATACGAATCGCCCTGCGAACAGGCATTTAAACCCGCCATGCATACCAGTAACACTGCAAGCATTAATAACTTTTTCATTCTAAACTCCCACCAATCACCATAATTTGTCATTGAACAATCTAAGGCAAAAAGGCGTAATTGTCAAGTTTTTAGAGCAGGTATCATTTTTGCTACACCATCAATTGCGTGAATTGACTGTTCTTTTTGGTTGAATAACATTTTTCGCTTGCCCGGTATCAAGTCAAATTTGCATACACCATTTTCATAATCAAAGTTCCAGCTGAAAAATTGCATGGAATTTGTGCCAAGCAAAAACTTGAACGGCACACTCAAACTGGTCGTAAATGGCCAATTGTAGCCAACCCAATCCCCTATGCG